>JACCDO011503985.1_pt1 | contig 11009 bp, 11 predicted proteins | sample 7446101 | NCBI WGS metagenome assembly JACCDO01 (sample SAMN15323440, study PRJNA562643) | freshwater metagenome | isolation source: river surface water | place: USA:Blue River Watershed | collected 2017-08-16
AAAGCACCCAATCGGCCGGGGTCGCGAACCAGGCCGCGAAGAAATCCTGCCCCTGCATAATGCCGAGCGTGTTGAACCACCAGGCCGTGATTAGGCCGATTCCTGCGAGAATAAAAAAGAAGACCGCGCGCTTGTTCATAACGGCAGTCTCGCACGAACTATCGGCCTTTGAAACCATCGGTCGAATCGAATTGAGGATTCAGGTTATGAAGCGCCTAGCCAAGTACGTGATCTCGCACAGCAAGACCGTGCTGTTCGGCTATGTCGCGCTCATCGCGTTGTCATCCATCTGGGGGTTCCAGGCCTTCGCCGGCCTGAAGGGCGGCGGCTACGACGACCCCAACTCGGAGTCGGCCAAGGTTAGCCAGATTCTCGAGGCCGAGTTCGACGTCAAGTCGGCAGACCTTGTAGGCATCATCGATTTCGGTTCGCCGGCGGACGACACCTCGAATCAGCTGCTCACCAAGCGCTTCATGGAAGAGCTCTCGGGCACCGACGGTGTTGAAAAGGTCGAGAGCTACTACGACCTAGGTCAGCCTGCCAGCCTGAAGAGCAACGATGGTAAGGCCGTCTACTTCTTTGGCTACCTGAGCGAGGACCAGTCGCAGTCGAAGACCGCGGGTCGAATCGCCGACGCTTACGCCGATGGCTTCGAAGGCGCGACCGTCTATGTGGCCGGTTTCGCCGCGGTCACGGGCGAGCTCAACCACTCGATCGAGACCGACATCATCACCGCGGAATCGATTGCGGTTCCGATCACCATCGTCCTGTTGCTTTTTGTCTTTGGTTCGCTCGTCGCCGCCGGGTTGCCGCTGCTGGTTGGTGGCCTCGCGATCGTAGGTTCCTTCTTTGCGGTCTGGGTCGCAACCCAGGTAACCGAGACTTCCATTTTTAGCGTCAACCTGATTACCGGACTCGGCCTGGGACTCGGCATCGATTACGCGCTGCTTATGGTCAATCGCTATCGCGAAGAACGCAAACGCGGACGCGATATTCGCGAGGCGGTCGCGACCACCGTCGAAACGGCCGGACGCACAGTTTTGTTCTCGGGTCTGACCGTGGCGCTCGTGCTGCTCGCCATGTACTTCTTCCCGCAGTATTTCCTTCGCTCGCTCGCGCTCGGTGGCGTGGCCGTGGTCGTGCTGAGCGTCACTGGCGCAATCATCGCCCTGCCCGCCGCCATGCGCCTTATCGGCGACGGCGTAAACCGACTCAAGGTGATTCGCGGCGACCTCGCACCCAAGGATCACGGCATGTGGTCGAACGTCGCACGCTTCGTGATGCGTCGTCCGGTCGCAATCCTGCTCGTGGCCGTGTTCGCGCTCGGCGGCCTGACAGCTCTGGGTTCGGGCGCCAAGTTTGGCCAGGTGGATGACCGCATCCTGCCGGCCGATAACCGTGTGGTCGTGGCCAATAACGAGGCACGCACGCGCTTTAGCGGCCGCGAGGCTTCGCCGCTCGAGATCGTGGTCACGGGAGCCAGCGACGACCAGCTGCTGGCCTACACGCACGACCTGTCGCAGGTTGCCGACATCGTGCGCGTTCAGTCGCCGCTCGGCATAACCGAGGACGGCACGCTCGACCCTGGCTATGCACCGATGTTCGCTGGCTTCGTCGCGGGTGAGCATCAGCGCGTGCAGGCGGTCGGCGATGTCGAGCCGCGCTCGCCGGAAGGCGCCGCACTTGTCGACGCGGTCCGCGCGATTGAGCACGACGGCTTTGAGGTTCAGGTGGGTGGCTCGGCCGCCATCTATAACGACTCGCAAAAGGGTATCGAAAACAACCTGCCACTGGCCGTTCTCTGGATAGTCGGGGCGACCCTGCTGCTGTTGTTCCTATTCACTGGATCGGTTCTGCTACCGATCAAAGCCGTACTGCTGAACTTCCTCTCGCTCGGCGCGACGCTCGGGTTTCTCACCTGGGTCTTCATGGAGGGCCACCTGCAGTGGCTGATTGGCGACTTCACCGTCACCGGCACGATCGACTCGTCGACCATCGTGCTAATCGCGGTGGTGGCCTTCGGCCTGTCGATGGACTACGAACTGTTCCTGCTCAGCCGCATCAAGGAACAACACGATGCCGGTCACGGAACCACCGACTCGGTTGCCGTCGGTCTTCAGCGCTCGGGTCGAATCATCACGGCCGCGGCGCTTGTGCTTGCCGTCTCGTTCATCGGGTTTGTCTCCAGCGGTGTCTCGATCATCAAGATGATGGGTCTTGGAATCGCATTCGCGATTTTGCTGGATGCCACGATCGTTCGCGCGCTGCTCGTGCCGGCGCTCATGCGCCTGTTCGGCGAGCTCAATTGGTGGGCTCCGCGCTGGCTAAAACTCCTTCACAAGCGCTTCGGCCTCGACCACTAGCCCCAGCCGAGACGTTCCTTCACAATGGTCGACTGGGCGTGCTGCTGTGGCGTAAGGTTGCCGCCGCCGGCCTCGATTGCGATCTCGAGTAGCTGCCTTGCGCAGGCCTCGACCGACTTCTCTTGCGCCGCGACGATTCGAGCGCCGAGCGTCGGGTACTGCAGTTCGAAGCGGCGGTGGCGATTGAGGTTGTCTGTCTTGCCCTCTGTGCCGCGAACCGGGTGTTGCCAGTGACGAATCAGGCCGAGCAGGTCGCTTACGGCCCAGCTGCGCACGTGTTCGCCGGCGATAAGCGCCTCGCCACGACGAGCGCGTCCGACACCAATCAACAACTGGCAAAGGAACAACTCGTAGCGCGCGACTGGCTTGAAGTCTTCGCCGGCTTTGACGGCCTGTTCGCTGGTGCGCTTTTCGAGTGCGGCGATTCGGTTTGTGAAGGTGCCGGTCTTGTCGAGCGTCACCAGGTTGTAGTTGACGCTGGCGATCTCGAGCTCTTCGTCGTCGAAGACCGCAAACTCGAGCACGTGCCCATCTCGATATACAACCTTGAGTCCGTGTGCTGTCTCGCGTGGGCTGATCACCACGTCATCGAGGTTCGGCAACCAGCTCAAGTCTTGTCGCAGGGCCTCTGCGTGCCCCGACTTGGTGACCACGAAAAAGTCGTGATCGCTCCACTCGTCGAATCTCGAGTGGTCGGCGGCCGAACCGACAAACACCAACCCGATCACGTCATCGCGCGCTGCCAGGTTTGCGGTCAGCTGGTCTTCGTAGTGCAGAAAAAGTTCGAGTGTTTTCACTCGTTTAGTTTGCGTCATTTGCGAGCGGTTTTTGGGCCGAGGTTCGATTAGTGTCGAGGAATGGCCAAGAAGAACTCCGCTTATCGCAAGCTCTACCCGTCGAAGCTAAAGACGATGCCAACCTGGATCGCGCTGTCGGCGATGGTGATCCTGTTCGGCATCGGTGCGGTGCTGGGCAACGCGCTGACCCTCAAGCCCGCCCCGGTCGTGCCGGGCGACGTCATGGTCGCTGGGCGCATCCTGAGCATTGATGAAAACGGGCAGGGTCGCATTCGCTTGGCCGGTGGCGGCGAGTATGGCTTCTATTACGCGACAGACGGCATTGTTACCAAAAAGGTTGTCGTCGGCGACGAGCTGAAGCCGGGCATGTACGTCGAGTTCGCGATTGGCGTCGAAGGCATCAAGGGTTACTACAACAACACCCACCACCTGCAATTGGTGACCGACGCGACGCTCGTCGACGGCAAGTACTGAAGCCAGCCGACGACGGGCTGGGCCAAGCCTGACGCGCAACCGCTAAAGTTTTCATCATGTTGATGTCAGATCGCGATATTCGCGCCGAAATCGAAGCGGGCCGCATCGGCCTCGAGCCGTTGAACATGGAGCTGCTGCAGCCATCTTCGATGGATGTTCGCCTTGACCGCTTCTTCCGTTTGTTTGACAATCACAAGTACGCCTACATCGACCCGCGCGAAGAGCAGGCCGACCTGACCCAGCTCGTCGAGGTTGCAGCCGATGAGGCCTTCATCCTTCACCCCGGCGAGTTCGTGCTCGGCAGCACGTACGAGTACGTCTCGCTGCCAGACAACATCGCCGCGCGCCTTGAGGGCAAGAGCTCGCTCGGTCGTCTCGGCCTCTTGACCCACTCGACCGCCGGCTTCGTCGACCCGGGCTTCACGGGTCACGTGACCCTCGAACTCGCGAACGTATCGAACCTGCCGATCAAGCTTTGGCCTGGAATGAAGGTCGGCCAGCTGTGCTTCTTCCAGCTGTCGTCAGCCTGCGAGACCCCGTACGGATCGGCAAAGTACCTAAGCCGCTACCTCGGCCAGCGCGGCCCAACCGCGTCGCGTTCGTTCATGAACTTCCACATCACCGATGTGGGCAACGCGCCCCTAGAGGCGTAATTTGCCCGTTGGCTAATTTGCCAGTTGGCTAGGTCGCCAACCGGTTAGTCAAATTTCGCGCGAGCGGTCAGCAGAGTCTGGCGGTTCACGTGTTTCGCGGCAAAGTTGTCGGCCGCTACCTCGCAGAGCGTTTCGAGCCTGTCCACCAAAACGACGGACGCGGCAATCCGCGGTGCCACCTGCCTCAGCGCTTGAGCAACAAGTTTCAGCGCGTTGTGCCGACCGCGAATGTGGCCCAGCTCGTGCCACAAAACCGCCTCACGCTCCGCGTCGGTGAGCTCATCGATTGCCCGGGACGACAGTACGATCGTGGCGCGACCAGCGGTTCGCGTGGTGAAAGACAGCACAGCCGGAGCCAGCACGATTCCCGTTGCGACACCCTGAAAGTCGGCGGCCGGCGTGATGGCGGCCTCGAGGCGCGGGTGGAGTTGTCGCGCAGCTTGGATCGCCGGCTCGATGCGCAGGTTGACGATAGCGATCGTTATGCCGGCGAGGGCGAGCAGAGCCCACGGAGCCATCGCCGCGAACAGCGCGGGAACGACTGTTGCGGCATCGTGCTCAGAGACCGGCTCGGCGGCCAGGGCAGTCCATAAGTCGGCGACACTGAATGCAGCGAGGACCATCGCGGTGAGCGCGGCAACTATCGCGCTCGCGAGAGCCGCAAACAGCGCAAATATCGCGATATTTGGGTGCTTATTTCCGCCGCGCCAACCAACCAGAGGCACCAGCGAGGTGACCAGAATCACCCACTCCACGCAGAGCGGCAGCAGGTATGCGGTTGGGGTCACAGCCCGAGGCTATTCGTCGCCGAGTGATTCGCGCAACTGCTTGAGCTGTTCGGCGCTAAGGCCCGAAGCGAAGTGGCTGAATGCCAGGGTCGGGTTGGTTGAGCCGGCAAACAGGTCGAGCATCAGCCCAGCGGTGTGCTGCTCGCGCGTCTGCGCGGCGTTGAACAACAGCGATCGACCCTCGCCGTCGGCGCGCGTCACCTGACCCTTGTCGACCAGGCGCGAGAGCACGGTCAGAACGGTGGTAATCGCGACGTCGTTTTGCTCGTCGGCGTTTACGGCATCGCGCACCTGTGCCGAAGTCAAAGGCGCGGATGCGCTCCACAGCGCGTCAAGAATCGCGGCCTCAAGTTGGCCCTGCTGACGCTCGCGCTTGCTCATAGGGCAATTCTACAGCGTGTCGAACAGTGGCTAGCTTCGTGGGCTGACTTGAGGTTAGCTGTCGAGGACAGCCGGCTTCGCGTTCACGCGGCTGAGTAGCCAGACGCCGACGCCCAGGATCAGCATCAGACCCCAGATGCCATAGATGGTGGCGTTCTCGACGTGGAATGCCGTGTGTGCCACCGAAATGGTTACTGTCCACAACGTGCCCGACAAGAACGAAACCGCACGTCCGGTGGTCTGGTACAGACCGAAGACCTCACCCTCGCGGCCGTGCGGGGTAAAGCGCGATACGAAGGTGCGGCTCGAGGCCTGGGCTGGGCCGACGAACAGGCACAGGATCAGCCCGAAGATCCAGTATGCGAGCGGGCCAATCGGCGCGAGGATGAATAGGCCGATTCCGGCTGCGATAAGGCCGATGAGTGAGCCCATGATGACCTTCTTCGAGCCGATCTTGTCATCCAGCAGGCCACCCACGCCAGCGCCGATTCCGGCAAAGATGTTCGCCGCGATTCCGAAGATGATTACGTCAGACGTTTCGAAGCCGAATGCCAGGGTGCCGAGTACCGCACCGAAGGTGAACACACCGGCTAGGCCATCGCGATAAACCGCCGATGAGATCAAGAACTTGAAGGTCTCTGGAGCCTGGCGACGAAGCAGCACGAGCTGGCGCCAAAGCGAGCGGTATGACTGGGCGATCGACTCCTTCTTATAGCCCGGCTTGGTTGAGATCTCTGGCACGCGGAACACGAGTGGCAGAGTGAACACCGCGGTCCACCCAGCCGCGAAGAGGAATGTCAGGCGAACGCCCATGCCGTCTGGCATCGGTTCGCCAAAGATTGGCTTAATGAAGCCGAACAGGCTGATGACCAAAAGCAGGATGCCGCCGACGTAGCCAAGGCCCCAGGCATAGCCAGAGACCTTGCCGATGTTCTTCTCGGTGGTGACCGACTTGAGCATCGCGTAGTAGTTGGTGAAGGCCGATTCTTGAATCACGCTTCCGAGCCCATAGAGCACGAGTCCTGCCAGAAGGAACTCGGCCTTCGGCTGAATGAAGAAGCTGGCGATCATGATCGCAACCAACAGGTAAGTATTGGTGACCAGCCAGAACTTGCGCTTGCCGGTCTCGTCACTGCGGCGACCAACGATTGGTGCCGTGATGGCAAGCAGGAAACCGGCGATGGCGGTGGCCACGCCGATCTGGGCATCGACGTTGGTTCCCTCTGCGGCAACAGCGCTTGCGAGATACACGGGGAAGATGAAGGTTTGCATCATCGTCGGGTAGGGCTGTTCGGCCCAGTCCCATAGTGCCCATGCCCAGGTAGCGCGCTTCTTTGCCTTGATTTCTGCAGGTGTGGTCATGCGTTCAACCTAGCGAAGCGGCCACCCGCACGACTCCAAAAACGCCGAAATGGCGGTGGAATCGTTGCTTTTGCGCTCGCCGCATCCGCTTGTTATCTGGGTTCTTGGTAAACCTGAGTCGAGAAGGCTTAGATTTTGCTGAGAGCGCTTGACAAGAAAAATAGCCCATGTGAAACTTGAGTCAACAAGGCTCAAGTTGAGCAGAAGGAGAAACACCATGGCACGTGCAGTAGGCATCGACCTCGGTACCACCAACAGCGCAGTTAGCGTTCTTGAAGGTGGCGAGCCAACCGTCATCGCAAACGCGGAGGGTTTCCGTACCACTCCATCGATCGTCGCTTTCACCAAGGACGGCGAAATTCTGGTCGGCGAGACCGCCAAGCGCCAGGCTGTCACCAACGTTGACCGCACCATCGCTTCGGTCAAGCGCCACATGGGCACCGACTGGACCTTCGACGTCGACGGCAAGAAGTTCACCCCGCAGGAGATCTCGGCCCGAATCCTGGCCAAGCTCAAGCGCGACGCCGAGACCTACCTTGGCGAGTCGGTCACCGACGCGGTCATCACCGTTCCGGCATACTTCAACGACGCCGAGCGTCAGGCAACCAAGGATGCCGGCGAGATCGCTGGCCTCAATGTGCTTCGCATCATCAACGAGCCGACCGCTGCGGCACTGGCATACGGCCTCGACAAGGGCAAGGAAGACGAGCTGATCCTCGTGTTCGACCTCGGTGGCGGAACCTTCGACGTCTCGCTGCTCGAAGTTGGCAAGGACGACGACTTCTCGACCATTCAGGTTCGTGCAACCTCGGGCGACAACCGCCTCGGTGGCGACGACTGGGACCAGCGAATCGTTGACCACCTGGTCAAGAAGTTCAAGGAGACCACCGGCGTCGACGTATCGGGCGACAAGATCGCTCTGCAGCGACTGAAGGAAGCAGCCGAGCAGGCTAAGAAGGAGCTCTCGCAGTCGACCCAGGCCAGCATCCAGCTGCCATACCTCAGCCTCACCGAGAACGGCCCAGCCAACCTCGACGAGACCCTGACCCGCGCGCAGTTCGAGTCGCTGACCGCCGACCTGCTCGAGCGCACCAAGAAGCCATTCCACGACGTAATCGCCGAGGCCGGCGTGAAGGTTGCCGACATCGCACACGTCGTGCTCGTCGGTGGCTCGACCCGTATGCCTCAAGTTTCGGAGCTCGTCAAGAGCCTCACCGGTGGCCGCGAGCCAAACAAGGGTGTTAACCCTGACGAGGTCGTCGCCGTTGGTGCATCGCTCCAGGCCGGCGTGCTGAAGGGCGAGCGCAAGGACGTTCTGCTGATCGACGTCACCCCGCTGAGCCTCGGTATCGAGACCAAGGGCGGCATCATGACCAAGCTGATCGAGCGCAACACCGCGATTCCGACCAAGCGCAGCGAGACCTTCACCACCGCTGACGACAACCAGCCTTCGGTGAGCATCCAGGTTTACCAGGGCGAGCGCGAGTTCACCCGCGACAACAAGTCGCTGGGCAACTTCGAGCTCTCGGGCATCGCTCCGGCGCCACGCGGCATCCCGCAGATCGAGGTCACCTTCGACATCGACGCAAACGGCATCGTGCACGTTTCGGCAAAGGACAAGGGCACCGGCAAGGAAGCCTCGGTCACCATCACCGGTGGTTCGAGCCTGGCCAAGGAAGACATCGAGCGCATGGTTCGCGAGGCCGAGGAGCACGCAGCCGAAGACAAGAAGCGTCGCGAGGAACAAGACACCCGCAACGGTGCCGAGCAGCTCGTCTACCAGACCGAGAAGCTGATCAAGGAGAACGAGGACAAGCTGCCAGAAGACGTCAAGAGCGACGTTCAGGCCGATGTCGACGCGCTCAAGTCGGCGCTCGCCGGTGAGGACACCGACGCGGTCAAGGCGGCATTCGACAAGCTGGTCGAGTCGCAGCAGAAGTTGGGCGAGGCAATCTACGCAGCAGCATCGGCCGAGTCGGCAGCGGGCGAGCCTGCAGCCGAGGGTGACGCCAACGGCGAGGACGTAGTCGACGCCGAGGTTGTCGACGACGAAGACGAGAAGAAGTAATGACCGACGAGCAGCAGAACCCGGAGGAGTCGAGCGAGGCCAATAACCTCGACTCGGCGCCAACCGAGACCGACGCGGTCGACGCCGAGCTGGCCGACCTGGTTGATGAGACCGGGCCGATCAGCAAGGAGGCCGAACTGCTCGCCGACCTTCAGCGCCTGCAGGCGGAGTTCGTCAACTACAAGGCACGCGTCGAACGCGATCGCGACCTGGCCCGCAGCAATGCGGTAGCCGAGGTGCTTCGCGCGCTTCTGCCTGCGCTTGACGACCTGACCCGTGCCGAGTCGCACGGCGACCTCGAGGGTTCGCCACTCGCTTCGGTGGCCACCAAGATCCGCAACGCGGGCGACAAGTTTGGTCTCAAGCAGTACGGCGCAAAGGGCGACAAGTTCGACCCAGAGCTGCACAACGCCCTGGTTCAGACCCCAAACCCTGAAGTGACCGAGATGATCGTGGCCGACGTTGTCGAGCCTGGCTACCAGCTTGGCGACCGACTGCTGCGACCAGCCATGGTCGCGGTGTTCATCCCGGCCTAATAGCGGCATCCGTTTTCAACCAAAGAATCACTGAGCACAGAAGGAGGCAGAGATGGCTAGTCAAGACTGGTTTCAGAAGGACTTTTACAAGACCCTGGGCGTAGCCAAGGACGTCTCTGAGGCCGAGCTCAAGAAGGTCTACCGCAAGCTCTCGCGTCAGTATCACCCAGACACTAATCCGGGCGATGCCAAGGCCGAGGCCAAGTTCAAAGAGATATCCGAGGCGTACTCGGTTCTTGGCGACAAGCAGCAGCGAGCCGAGTACGACCAGGTTCGCGCGATGGGTGGCGGTGCTCGATTCACCGGCGGCCAGGGCTTCCCTGGCGGCGCCGGTGGCTTTGGCGGCCAGGGCTTCCCAGGTGGTGCCGGCGGCTTCGAAGACGTGTTCGCCAACCTGTTTGGCGGCGGCGGATTCCCGGGTGGCGGAGGCCGCGGTGGCTTCGGCCCGCAGCGCGGCTCAGACCTCACCACGTCGAAGACCATCGACTTCATCGATTCGATCAAGGGCGCGACCGTCAAGTTGCAGCTCGGCAACCACGGCGAGCCGATCAGCCTCAAGGTGCCAGCCGGCATCCTCGATGGCCAGAAGCTCAAGGTGCGCGGCAAGGGTCAGGCAAGCCCCAACGGCGGCGAGGCCGGCGACTTGGTGGTCACCATTAACGTCAAGGCGCATCCGGTATTCAGCCGCGATGGCAATAACCTTCGCGTGACCGTGCCTGTCACCTTTGCCGAGGCAGTGCTTGGTGCAACGATCCAGGTGCCGACCCTCGGTGGCGAGCCGGTCAAGCTCAAGGTTTCGGCTGGCACACCAAACGGACGCGTACTGCGCGTGAAGGGTCGCGGCGTCGTGACGGCCAAGGGCGAAGGCGACCTGTTGGCCACCGTAGAGATTGCCGTGCCGGCTCACGTCAGCGACAAAGCCGCCAAACTGCTTGCCGAGTTCGACTCGCAGCTGCCCGACGAAGACCCACGTGCAGATCTGCTTTCGAAGGCGGGGTTGCTCTAAATGGAACAGCTCGACGAGAACAGCCCAATCTTTGCGATCGGCGTTGCCGCCGAGCTGGCCGTGATGCACCCGCAAACCCTTCGCGACTACGACCGCCTAGGCCTGGTTGTGCCAGAGCGCACCGGTGGCCAGACCCGTCGCTACACAATGCGAAACATCGCGCAACTGCGCGAGATCGCTCGCCTCTCGTCTGAGGGTGTCTCACTCGAAGGCATCCGCAGAGTTCTGGAACTCGAAAACCAGAACGCCGCACTCGCTCAGCGAGTGGCCGAACTCGAGAAGGCGCTTGCCAACGAGCTGATGAACCGACCGGGTGCCCGCGTATTTGCCGCGGGAGACACCGGTGTGGTCAGCATGGCGGCCGGGCGCCGGCCATCGCGCGCAACCTCGGTTGTGCTCTGGCGCCAGCGCTAGGAGAGAAGCATCATGCAACAACAGCAACAACAAGAACAGAAGTCGGCACTCGAGCAGTTCGGTATCAACATGACCGAGTTGGCGAAGGCAGGCAAACTCGACCCAGTTATCGGGCGAGATGCCGAGATTCGCCGCGTCTCGCAGGTGCTTAGCCGTCGCACCAAGAA
>JACCDO012215040.1_pt1 | contig 11009 bp, 3 predicted proteins | sample 7446101 | NCBI WGS metagenome assembly JACCDO01 (sample SAMN15323440, study PRJNA562643) | freshwater metagenome | isolation source: river surface water | place: USA:Blue River Watershed | collected 2017-08-16
AACTGCGCGTGCAAATTGAGTTTGATAGACGGCATTCTCTCTCTCAGTCGCGCAAAGCCATGGTTAGCAATGCAGGCGTGGGAATCGCTGGGGCAAATGCATCGGGTGAGGAAGAACCAGAGGAAGATGAAGAAGAGGAAGATGAAGAAGAAGCACCAGAGGAAGAAGATGAAGAGGAAGAAGAAGAGGAAGAAGAAGATGATGAGGAAGAACAAGAAGAAGAACCTCTGCCTGTTGCTGCGCACAATATCACAGCACCAAGCAAGCAAGTACCTATTTCGATACCTGTTATACCATCCGCTCCTGTTACGCCCCCTGCCGCAGTTATTGCTAGCGCTTCTATTAAGCGCGAAGATGGTTCTATCGGAGAAGATACTTGGATGGAAGTTGCAAGTCCTGTACCAGACCGATGCATCTCGTCGTTGCAAAATGGTATCTCTTTGGAAATCTCCGTACATAGCCCTCCACCATCTGCAAAGAAGGTACAAAATACTATTGTTGCATCTGCATTACCTGCACCTGTATCAACCGTTGCGCCTGTCAATGGTGGCAGTCGTACCGCAGCTCAAGTGAATTCGTTAATGCATCTTAGCAATCCAAATACTACACCTCCCAATCCACCGCCTCCAGTCCCAGTGGTAACTGCAGCAGCACACAATAAAGAACCGTTATCACCAAAAGGATCAGTTAAAACAGCTGCTGGTTTAAATGCAGTTCCTGATAAAGCCACTATATTAGATAAAACGAAATCTGCAACAACTGAGGATCCAGCACTTACTACTGCGCGTATCCAAGAAACTGAAGCGATGCGCAAGAAACTGGAGATACAAACTCAATCTCAGACAAATACACTGGCGCAGACGCAAGCAAGTCCAAAGAAAGGTGCGCCATACATTTCCTTGGCTTCCACTGCACAAGCTGCAATGACCAGTGCACCTGAAGTTGCGAAACAACCAGTAGTAAAGAAGGGTCTCTTCAGCTTCTTGTCTGGAAAAGACCAGAGCAAGCACGAACCAGAACAAACGAGCGCTCCTTCGTTTGCATCTAATAATGGCGCTACAAAAGGGTTGGGTGCTCTTGCTCCGGTATCAGCCACCAAAATGGTACCCATAAAAACTGAAACTGTGCCTTCCATGTCTCCGGTGCAACACAAACCAAACACTACGGAAAACACCCAGTCTTCTGCTAATATTATTGCTGCAGTCAATTCGCCGCAAGCAGAGGTTGGTGAAGATGAATATCGCATAGATGGTGGTGACTCCGATGGTGAAAGCGGCGGGAGCGGAACCGATGATGACGACGAATCGAACAAGAAGCAAAATAAGATTCCAGAGTGGGCGCGTGGGGTGCAGTTGAAAGAGGCTTTGGAGCGGCAGTATGGCATGTATGGCCACGCGCCTATTGACCCCGATCTCATTTTCCCTACTGTGCAAACATGTTCATTAGAAGAGATCTTTGGTACCACTGAAGGACGCGCGGGCAAGTACAGTCATAGATCAAGCTCTGCAAAATGGGAGCAAGATGAAATCACGCTTGTCGAATCGCGAACATATCGAAAGCAGATGGGGCTTACGGTGTCGTAATAACTTGGCTTGTAGTAAGAATTCAACTACTGTTTCAAAACTTTTAGCTGTATTGTATATATATGCGTGATTTAGTCATTACTATTTTACTTAAATACAATTTCAATTTTTAATTGATTGGGATTGTCCCAGTCGCTGTTGCAGAGTTGTGATCCTTAGTTCACCTCTGCCAGCGCACGACGGCGGCTGGTGGTTTTGTGCGTCTTGGTGACTGGCATGTCACTAAAATCTGCTTCTTCTTCCTCTTCAGCCCCGTCATCGTCCCCATCGTCATCTGAATTTGCTGCCTTCTTCTTTGGCTTACGCGCAGTTTTTGCTTTTTTCACCGGAGTTTTTGAGACTTTATTTTTACTCTTAGCAGCTGGTTTGGATGCTTCTTTCAATGAGAATTCTGCCTTGTCTTGTTCAGATGTGGGTATTTTGTTTTCGTTTTCGCCATGATTTATTAGCTCGCCACATTCATCTCCATTTTGTTGCTGAATTGCTTCTTTTTCCGCCTCTTCACCACGTGCATCCCGTGCAATCGCCATCAGCGCTTTCTCTAGTTCTTCGATGATTTTCTTGTCATCACTGCTGGCTACTCTAGTGCCTTCTTTCTTGGCATTACGCACTGTTTTCAGTACGTATTCAAAGACTTCTTCGTCATATAGGGCATCCTTGATCGTTCGCAGCATCTCAACAATCTTTTTGATGCCTTTATCAGAAACACTGAGCTCAGAAATACAGTAAGCCAGTGATCTACGCTGTCGCAATGATTGTGCTGTACTTAAGCGTACCAAAAGCCGTTCAAGCATACTATCTGCTTGCTTGTCTTTCTTGACGAAGGACAACATGAAATGCATGGTAGTCTGAAACTCTTTGGCTGTGAGGTCACGGGACGGATAGTTCAAGGAGTCTGACGTCACCGTGGCAACTTGCACAACTCCTTCGCCTGATGATGTAGATTCTTTTTCGCGAGAAAGAACGCTAATAATATCCCCAAGAAGATTATACACAGGGTTATTACTGCGCTCTGAAAGCTTTACAAAGAACACTTGTGCAAGATCTCGAATCTTGACTTCTGCATCAGACAAGCACATGACCACATGCGCTACCTGTCCTTTGACTTTTACCATATCATTTAAAATCAAATGTGTCAGCACCATGAGAGCATTATAGCGCACGACAATTTTGTCGTCACTGAGGCGAGCGTACATGAGTGGAGTCCAGGCTTCAAGAGAATTTGGAAATCGCAGCATCAGGTCTCCAAAGGCCAGCATGATAGACGTACGGCAAGATTCGATAGTCTCGCGTTCAAGCGCTGTAAAAAGTAGTGGTAAATATTTTTCACAGAGAATGGACGACACACACATAAATTTACATAATGCTAGCACCGAGGTCTCCCGCAGCAATGGATGTGAGAACTGACCGTTTTGGTTTGCGACAACAAGAGCGACCATGCCATGAAATTGGCCTAACAAATTGTTCATCACCAAACTTTGCTCCATAGTATAATGGAAACAGTTATCATGATCGGCGTCAACTTGTGCAGTCATCTCTGCATCGTCCTCATTTGCACTGACATCATGAAGTGTGCGTTGTTTTGCGGCATCATCTCGTGTGCGCTGCAACACCACTTTTTTGGCTTGGGTCGCAAGCTTGTCAGCAAACACAAGCGTATTTAAAGCTACTTGACCAAGTACAAACAAGAATCGTGCAAAACGCGCATTGGAACATAAAACTTGGCTTTGCATGCCTTCTGTTCGAGGCATGGCAAAAGCAGCGTACATAGAGGTCACGACAGTGCCCAGAATTGCATCAGCACTAGGATGCAAGTGATATAATGCATGTACTGCTTCCTCACAAGCAGGAAACCACGCTCTTGTGAATGCCTCGTCTTCTTCACACATTCCGCCCAATATGACTCCAACAAGTTTTTTAGTCGTCTCTTCAAAAAGTTTGCGTTTAGGTTCAGTGGAAATCGATGTATTCTTCATTTCGACTGTTAGAAAAGGTTCGCATTCTTGTAAGAACATAGCCGTTGACTTCATGGCGGAGAAGTCGAGGGTTGAAAATACGCGTTTCGATAAACCATGATGCACGGCTAAGTGTGCCTTCGTTTGCATGGTGCTGGCGCTGGCGCCGTTACGAGCAATCATAGTCAAAATGCTCAGTGCAATGCCTATGTCAGTTTGGCTTTTATGAGATGCTTCAAATGCATCTATTGGAGCGTTCTCAGCTTCCGTTACGATACGCCATAACTCTGTGGTGATGTTATTATCCATTTCATTCTTTGCAAACAGTTCACGAATGATTTCTTCTATGGAAGTACGTTCATCAGGACCAAATGTGCGGAGCAAATGACATAAAGACTTGGCCACTTCTGCTGCTGGTAACACAGTCGAGCCTTCTGCCTCTGTGTCTCCATTCACGAGGAAGACGTTCTTGAAGCTGCTAATACATGCTTCGCGTATCGAAGCCTCTGTATGAAATACTAAAGGCAACGCTCCAGTGAAGCTTTTTAATGATCCACGGATATTAAAATTGACTGTTCGTGCAATGAACTTAATAGCTTCTACTACTTCCAGACTGGATTTGCTTTTCAGCATCGCTTCGACTTTTGGAGTTGCCTTCACCAACGTGTTGATCATTTCTAAAGCAGACAAGCAGTATTCGATACCCTTCTTCAGACCTTGCGTCTCAGAGTCATCCATTACATCAGGGGTAAGTTGAAAGGCGTCCATATCAAACTCTTCTTCTTCCTCTGGCTCGTCTGGTGTTGCGATGGGATTGATCCCAACTGCGGATGTATCACTTATGTCAGTGTTCAGAGTTACAGGCAATTGGGATGCCAAGTATACTGTTTTGAGTTGTGTAAGACGCTCAATCAACTTGCTTTCCATGAGCACTTTTTGTTGAGTAAAAACGAGATGATCAAGAGTGGAGCCATAAGGATTGTGATCCATGAGGACCGCTAACAGGGACACGGCGGCTTTGCGTACAGCGGCTGCTTTGTCGTGCAAACGATCGAAAGCCAATTCTGTCACGCTTGCAAAACGACGCACTGGGATCGCATCTGCAGCAAGCAAGGTATGCCAAACTTTCAGTACTGTAGCGCGTGTGTAAGGCGAGACGTCATGCGTACGCTCTACGATCATATCAAGTATCTGATCTCGAACACGTGGTAGCATACTTTTTTGGGTTTCTGAGGAATTTCGAGTAGTAACTTCAGTCTCTTCTTGAGTATCGCAAGTGAATTCTGGGTCTTCTGGGCCGTCATGTGTGGCAGGTTTGACAGCTGAGACATCCAGCTCCACGCCCATTCCCAAAGTCTTGATCTGCACGTCTACCTTCAGTACCATTTCACCTAAGGCATGTAGCAGGGAAGAGCGAATCTGATGCGCGCCTGCATCCAGCTGATGCAGAATAACTGGTAAGTTGGCAATCATAATTTGACTGTTGTACTTGACAAGATCTTCGATGAATTGACCAACGTTTTTCATGCCTTGGGCTGCACTTTGTGAGCTGAATTCCATTGCAGAGATCTCTCTCAAGAACTCTGCAGTCAAAGATGCAGAGCACTTGCTACAGATTTCTGCTGCAAAAGTGGCCATGTGCTCTGCGCGGTTAATTGCTTCCAAAAGTGCGGATGTCAATGAAGTGAAAGAACCCGAAACATTGGTGTTACCAAAGCTACTCACGCACTTCGCTACAATTTCCTTGCAAATAGCACGTGCGGCACCTTCTGCAGAGCCAGTTCCAGCAATACCAACAGGTCTCTCTTCCAAAAGCTTAACTGCATAACTCCAGATTCCCGTAAGAAAGTTCTCCTGAATGATAGACATGCTCCAGAGTAAGTTGGCAGGTACCGTAAGTAATCTTTTTATGGTCTGCAAGAATACGATGCGAATAGATGACCAGGAAAATTCTTCATCTTCAGCACTCTTCTTCGCTATCTTTTTTCCCTTTGCAGCCTTTTTGGCCGCTGCATCCAGACCTGGAACGACGGACGTTGCGCAAACCGTCTCAATGTGTGCAGTTGCACAACAAAAAAAGTAAAGCATAATTTTGACATTGTTTTTAAATTCTTGGTTGAACTGTGTTTGTGTTATAGCGTCCGCACCTTTTTGAATTTTTTGAAAAATAAAGTCCAGCAAATATGTAGTCTTTTCATTGAGCATGGTTGTTAGCAGTTCTTTGCTTTGGTCACTTAGTTGATCAAAATGCTTAATAAGTGAATACATGCTATCCAACGCATCTTGAGGCAACTCGAATGAAGCATCGGCATAGTCAATACATAAAGCTGAAATCTCTTCAATCTTTTCACTCACTTCCTCTGGTAACATGTCAACCGGTTCCCAAACACGTTCCACGCTAAATCTAAGAAAATATAAATATGGCAGGAATAAGAAAGAATTGAAAAGTTAATTTCATAGATTAATGACAAAAAATGCACAGAAATCCTCTCGATCTACAACATTCCAGTTCTGAATATGCAAATACTTACCCTAGCTTTAAGCCTTGCCCAGGTTCCAATTCGGAGAATGTTGATGGAAATATTATATCCATATCGTCTCTAACCACCTATAGTTATCTTTTTATGCTCGAAAAGTTAAAATATTTTATTTAAGGCTACACAAAAGCCTGTCAAGTGCGTCTCCTCGGCAGCCGGCTATTTCCGTACTACGGTCGAAAATCGACGAAGAAACTCCATCCGGCAAGAACAAGTCAACGAATTTGTATTTTATCTCATTGTTAGATTAAAGTAATTTTCTCTTGTGCTAATTGTTCCCAATGAGTGCGATCTTAAGAACTGTAAGTGTAAAATTGGCATTCTTGCATCTTTGTTACTTGTCCACGTAGTAGATGATTCCTCTGACAGCGCTTTGTGTCCGCAACATCGAACAGAGTAGTACTGTTTGTTATAACAAACATTTGCAACCAAGTTTGGTATTCTCTAACATTTGACCATTTATTTATGAATTACCTCGTTTTAATTTTCAGGCACGCCTTCCGAGAGCGGTATTTGGATACCCCAGATCTTTGAACCAAAATGTTTCTGCTTTCAGCACCAAGCCTGATGTCTTTGATGCATGCGATACCTTCATGGGGCGCCATATGGGTTCTCAAGGCAAGGACCGTCAAGCCATGTTGGAAGCCGTTGGATTCAAAAATATGGATGATTTAATTGCTTCTACTGTGCCTAAGCATATTCGCAAAAATTCTCCGATGAAACTCGATGCTCCCTTGACAGAATCAGAGGCTCTGGCTTCCCTTAAGAACATAATGAAAAAGAATGTTGTTCTCAAGAGCTTCATTGGTGCCGGGTACTATGAGACCATCACTCCTCCAGTAATTTTGCGCAACGTATTGGAGAATCCTGGATGGTACACGGCATACACCCCTTATCAGGCTGAGATCGCCCAAGGCCGCCTGAACTCCTTATTGAATTATCAAACCATGGTTTCTGACTTGACAGGCATGGCTATGAGCAATGCCTCTCTATTGGATGAAGCGACCGCCGGTGCAGAGGCAATGGCGATGTCTTATAACCTTTCTGGACAGACACGTAAGAGATACTTCGTGGATGAGCGTGTGCACCCTCAGAATATTTCGTTGGTCCAAACTCGTGGTGTAGCTCTAGGTTTGGATGTCGTCGTTGGCAAGGCCGAGAACATTGATTTCACTGGTGAGGACTTCTGCGGTGCTATGGCCCAGTATCCCGATACTTACGGTAATATTTCTGATTGGAGTGCATTCAATGAGCGCGCTCATGCTAGTGGTGTGCTTACTACTGCCTGCACTGATCTTATGGCATCCGTGCTGGTGAGACCCGCTGGTGAGATGGGATTCGATATGTGTGTGGGCTCTTCTCAACGCTTCGGCGTGCCCATGGGCTTCGGAGGTCCTCATGCTGCATACCTTGCCACAACTTTGGAGTATTCCCGCAAAATGCCTGGTCGTATTATCGGCGTTTCTATTGATTCCCGTGGCAAACCTGCTCTGCGTATGGCAATGCAAACCCGTGAACAGCATATTCGTCGCGACAAAGCCACGAGCAACATTTGCACTGCTCAAGCTTTGTTAGCAAATATGGCCTCGTTTTACGGTGTTTACCATGGTCCTGATGGTTTGAAGAAAATCGCTAGCCGTATTCATGGCATGACCGCTTCCACCGCTGAAGCCCTGCGCGCTGCTGGCTATAAGATCGAAAACAAAACTTTCTTCGATACTTTGCTGGTAGATGTGTCGTCCAAGGGTAAGACTTCCGCTCAGATCTCTGCTGCAGCTATCAAGGCTGGCGTCAATGTTCGCATTGTAAATGATACTCATGTAGGTATCTCTTTTGGAGAATCTATTACTAAGGCGGACACCCTTGCCTTGCTCTCTGCATTCGGAGCCAAGGGCCCGTTGAACGGCTCCCCAGCCAATGTCTTCGGCAAAATGGCTCGCACGTCCGAGTTCATGACTCATCCCGTCTTCAACTCCCATCACTCCGAAACACGCATGCTTCGCTACATGAAGAGCTTGGAAAATAAGGACTTATCTTTGAACCACAGCATGATTGCCTTGGGTTCATGCACAATGAAGTTGAACGCTACAACCGAAATGATTCCCGTTACCTGGAATGAGACAGCAAATATGCATCCTTTTGTACCTGTAGAGCAAGCTACGGGTTACATTGAAATGATTAGTTCATTACATAAGGATTTGTGTGAGATCACAGGTTTTGCCGCTGTTTCCACTCAACCCAACTCCGGTGCTCAAGGCGAATACGCAGGCCTATTGTGCATTCGTGAATACCACATCTCCAATGGCCAAGGCCATCGCAACATCTGCCTCATCCCCGTATCTGCACACGGCACTAACCCTGCCTCCGCCGCCATGTGTGGCATGAAAGTAGTTGTTGTAAAGAACAACGAAGACGGTACGGTGGACATTGATGACCTCCGTGCGAAAGCTGAAAAGCATTCAAATGAACTTTCTGCATTGATGATTACCTATCCTAGCACTTATGGTGCGTTTGAAGAAGGAATCAAGGATGTGATCGACATCGTCCATAAGCATGGTGGTCAAGTCTATATGGACGGTGCGAACATGAATGCCCAAGTCGGCTTCACTTCACCTGGCCACATCGGCGCAGATGTTTGCCACTTGAACTTGCACAAAACTTTCTGTATTCCTCATGGTGGAGGAGGTCCTGGTGTTGGAACGGTGTGCGTTGCTAAGCACTTGGCACCATTCCTGCCTGGCCACCCCGTCATTCCTTGCTCTGGCGAAGGAAAGAACGTCGTGCGTAAGGCTACTGGTTCGGTATCTGGAGCGCCTTATGGCTCTGCCGCTATTCTCCCTATTTCTTGGTTATACATCAAGATGCTTGGAGATGCCGGCCTCAAGGAATCCACCAGCATGGCAATCTTGAACGCCAACTACATGGCGAAGCGTATCGAAGAAGGGTACGATATCCTCTTCCGTGGTGCGAATGGTCAATGTGCCCACGAATTCATTATTGACTTACGCGCATTCAAGTCATATGGCATTGTAGAGGAAGATGTGGCCAAGCGTCTGCAAGACTATGGGTTCCACAGCCCTACAATGTCTTGGCCTGTAGGCGGCACAATCATGGTGGAGCCCACCGAGTCAGAGGACAAAGCCGAATTGGATCGTTTCTGCGATGCTATGCTTTCTATTCGTAAAGAAATCGAAGATGTCGTGACTGGCGCCGTTTTGCCCAAGGACTCCCCCTTGAAAGGTGCCCCCCATACCCAGGACATGGTAACTGCCGAAGTTTGGAACAAATCGTACAGTCGTGAGACCGCAGCTTATCCCGCTCCTTGGGTGAAGGCTAACAAGTTTTGGCCCACTGTAGGCCGTATTGACAATGTATACGGAGATCGCAACTTAGTTTGCTCATGCCCACCGGTGGAATCTTACGTGGAGGTTGAGGCCACTCAGAAGAAGTAATTTTCCCACACGAAGTTTAGGTTTATTTATTTTAGAATACCTTTTAAAGGAATTAAGGTCAATTATTATACTTGAGTATATTATTATGATAAAATTAATTAAGTCTGCTGAACATGGATCTGGATAGCAGTCATTAAAGATGGGGGAACCACATCGATCAGCTGCCCACAACTATAGAGGAAACAAAACGAGGCCTCAGGGGAAAGCAGGGTGAAGTATTCGCCCAATTGGCCCTTTTCAAGAGTTTACTAGAGGCATAAAAAACATGTTGAGTCGAACATTTAAGTTGGCTAAGGTTGCTGTGCCAGTTGGAAAGCAATTTGCCGTGCAGGCAGCGCGACCAATGAGTTCACAGGTGAGTATTTCAAGATTTCTGTAAGGCATCTGACTTTTGAAGCCATGTACCACAGTTGATGTGGCTTATCTTGTTACTTTCAGCCACAGCTTTTTCTGGCTGTTCCTTTTTTAGAATTACATTTTTATTGGATGTGACAAATGTTCTAACAATTTTCGGCTTTTTTATTCGTGCTTTCGCAATTGTTTTCTTTCCAATTATTAATTTTCATTTTACATAAAGATTGCTAAGAAGGATAATATCGGAGATCTTCTCAATCAGACTCATAATAACGTAGAGTATGTGGTTTCAAAAGTTGATGACCTCGTAAACTGGGCACGAAAGGGATCTCTCTGGCCAATGACGTTTGGTTTGGCGTGCTGTGCTGTAGAAATGATTCATTCTGCCACAGCCAGATATGATTTAGAACGTTTTGGCATGGTGTTCCGCGCATCTCCTCGTCAATCCGATGTAATGATTGTCGCCGGAACTCTTACAAATAAAATGGCACCAGCCCTGCGCAAGGTGTACGACCAAATGCCCGAACCAAGATGGGTTGTCTCTATGGGAAGTTGTGCCAACGGGGGAGGCTACTACCACTACTCATATTCAGTTGTACGCGGTTGTGATCGTATTGTGCCAGTCGACATTTACATTCCCGGCTGTCCACCCACTGCGGAGGGTCTGCTCTTCGGTCTTCTGCAACTATCGAAAAAAGTGAAATCCAATAAAGGCCTTCTGCTCAAACTGCGCAAGTAGATGCATATTTTGCTGTTGTGGCGTCATATGCCCTGCTGTCTGGCAAGGGTGTGGTGCACCAAAGTGGAGGACGCTGGATCGCTGTGGTTTTGTTCGGTAGCTCAAAGTGTTAGTCGGATAGATTGTCTATCTGTCATTTATAACTAAATACAACTTCATACTTCGACTCCCATTGTGAAGACGATACGCTTATATATGACAGCCTGCAAGCAGAAAATGAAGGATACCCGTAAATAGCTACAGACTATTCCATTAAATGCAGATATTCTACATTAAAGCGAATTTGTTATAAAAATACACACAACTACATTAAATTGACTGCATGGTTAGGATAATTAACTCTAAGCCTGTAAATGGCGCAATCGAAGCGGCCTGCCAATGATAAATGT
>JACCDO011105036.1_pt1 | contig 11008 bp, 10 predicted proteins | sample 7446101 | NCBI WGS metagenome assembly JACCDO01 (sample SAMN15323440, study PRJNA562643) | freshwater metagenome | isolation source: river surface water | place: USA:Blue River Watershed | collected 2017-08-16
AGACACGAAAGAGCAGACTAAGGCACTCGAAGAGAAGGCCAAAGCTGAGGCCGCTGCACTCAAGTCGCAACAGGATGCAGCTAAGGAAAAATCTCAGGAGCAGGTTGAGCAACAAACCCGCGATCGCACAGACAAAGCAGCCGAAGCCCAACGCAACAGACAATCCCAATTCGACGAACTGCAACGTACAGCCGATCGCAGGTACCAGGATGCGAAGCAAGCCCGAGACGATGCGTTCAACACCGCTCAACGGGATAAGGCTAAATCCTTTCAGGATTCTCAGCAGAAAGCATCCGAAGCCTTCCAATCCAAACAGAATGCGGCTCAGAAGACGTTTGAAGAAAATCTCAAGGCAGCTAACGAAACAACTTCAAAAAGCTTCACCGAAGCCCAACGCCGTGCTTCAGTGGCCGAGCAATTGGCAGCGGCAAAGACCACGGAAGAACGACGCAAAATCCTCCAAGAATCTGCGGCTCAAGTAGCTCAACAACAGGCGATCGCCAAACTCAACTTAGCCGATCGCCCCTTCAACCCAGACCAAATCCTCAACCTCGCCAAACAGGTAACAGGTGCCAATCAAGGCACCGTGGAAGGGGCTAAAAAGATATCGGATGCAATATCCGCCATCCAAGCCGAACAGCAGAAACAGCAGGAAGCCGCTGACCAACAAAAGAGGGTTGCGTTTGAAGCTCAACTCAGGACCGAGGCTAAGGCGTTCTCCGACCAACAACAGGCCAATCAAGCCGCTTTCGACCAATCCCGTCAAGACGAATCTAAGGCATTTGCGGAAAGTGAGCGCCAAATCGCCGACGCATGGGCGCAACTTCAGCGGGAGGTGCAAGCAGGATGGGCAGAATCCGAGCGCCAGATTCAACGCGCTTTTGAGGATGAAAGCCGAGCGATCGCCAAAGCCCAAAAAGACGAAGATCGGGCATTAGACCTTGCCAATGCTCAAGCCATTCAGAAAATCCTAGACTCTGCTAAGCCCAAGGCCATTGAGGCTCGACGTTCGGGGGGCAGCGTGGAGGCAGGGCAACCCTACCTAGTGGGGGAGGAAGGACCCGAACTGATTTATCCCAGCAAGGCGGGATACGTGGCCACAGCGCGAGAAACCGCCGCCATGATGGGGAATTTCCCAGCTCTGGGAATTTCATCCGTACCCTCAATCTCAATCAATACCCGCACCCTTGAAGCGCAATCAGCAAGAATGGTTAAATTGCTAGGAGACGCGAACGCCACTCTCAACAAAATGGCCAATACAAAACCCGCCATTCCAGCCCCTGCCGCCTTCCCCAAAGCAAAACCCCTCTTTGAAAACTGGGGAGGGCTGCCCCTTTGACCTGTGGTTACCCCTACGGACCCCAAATCCAACTGCTTTACGACCAGGGCGGTGCGGCTCCACTGGCCGTCACTTTTACCGAAGCCGCCGGAAACTTCCGTGCGGAAGGTGGGGACGATCGCCTGTCTGAAGCCGGATACGATCGCACGGCGCAACCCAACACGATCGCACAGGTAATCATCACCGCAATGGGCGCGGCCAAAATTGCTAAGCCCATTTATAGGCCGAAGTGGGCCTTTGCCACTCGACTGCAATTGCTCACAGACCAACAAGTGAGCGATACGCTGGGCATGATTGAGCGACAGCGGATTGAACTCAAGCCGATTTTGCTCCTAGACCAACGCCTCGCCACTCGTGAACCTGCCCCCCGAATCCGCGCACAGGTAGGGACGCTAACGGCCCCCTCAACCGCTGGGATGGTCGCGTTTTGGGGACAATTTAATATTTGGGTGACTCAATTTTCGGAGCCCTACAAGCTCGACCACGACGAAAACTATTTCGACTTTGAGGCGGTGGAGTTTGGCCCCCCGATCGCGCCGTGATCGATGCCACTGCCAGAGCCTACCGAGGCACGATCTATCAGGACGATGCGGATTTAGTTGGCACTGACGTATCAAATTTGGTTAGCGATGAGGGATTGGCCTTACAGCGATCGCACCTCGATATAGAGACTCCAATCGCGTGTACAGCCGAATTCGCCCTTGTTGAGAACTCAGATAATTCGGGGGGCATCAATCTCGACCCCGATACGAGCACCTATATTCGTCCAGGTGCGCGGGTGCTATTTGAGTATCAGAACTATGCAGGCACTTGGGCTGAAGTGCCGTGGGGGGCACGGCAGGTGATTGCATTTGCAACGGCGGACAGACCGGACAGTATCGACCCTGGCCAGCCTTGGAAGCCTTGGTCCGTCAAAATCAAATGTCAGCAGACTTTGAGGCAACAGCAATGGATCGAGTCGGCTTTTGATGCCGAGTATGGGGCAACTGCACCAGGCAACTTTGAGACACCGGAGCAGATTGGCACCTATCGAGATTTCGCCACCCTGGCCACTGGGATTTGTAGCGCCAAAGGGCTCAATTTTGCCCCGCAACCGGGCGATCCGACGCCGACGATGACCTACAACAGCTATATCGGATACGACCCGCAAACGGCGGATTCAGCCCTAGCCTTTCTGCAAAAATTTCTCTATTGCAATCCAGACACCAGCGGCTATACCTATACCCTGTGGCAGGACAATCAAAATCGGGTGCGAATTGCGAGGGTGAATCTCACGACAACAAGACAGCCATCCAAACTACTATTCACCGCGCGTTGGGAATTGCACAGCGACGATCTAATTAGCTTCAAGCCCATCAACCAACAGCGCCAACAGATGCCAGGGATTTTACGGGTGAGCGCGATCGCCCGATTTAACGAATTCAAAACCAATCCCTTGATTAGTGTGGAGCGATCGCCTGCTGATGGAGCGACGAATCCCACCCAGATTAAAGAGGCGTACAGCTACGACCACAATAACTGGCTGTTTGCCGAGCGATTTATCAAAACTAAGCTGACGGTTCCTAAGGCGCAACTGAAGAAAGATGCGATCGGGGATGTTGTTTTAGAGAAAGTTGAAAAAACCAAAAAATATAGCATCCTTTCAGGTCGGAGGCTTTACGGCGAGACCATTCGACGATTCGGGCCTGAGATATTAGCTGACGAGAATAGCGCGTTCCCTTGGCGTGAAATCGAACTAACGAAGCATGAAAATGACTACAACTATAACTTTGACGGCACCCCTAAGTCCGTCAGAACTCAATTTTCAGCCATCCCTAAATTAGTGCAAGGCGAGGGATCTGGATTAGCTCTTGAAGGCGCTGGCAGCTCGATTGATGCGACCCAATCGGCTGGCGGCTCTGAGTTCACAAAAACTAAATTCCGCACCTTCAACCTTGAACGGCAATCCGACCTAATCGCCTATCAGCCCATCAGCAATGCCAATACCGCCGACAGTCGTCCCGCACAAGCCGAGACCCAAGAAATCCCATGGGTGACGCGAACCGTGCCCATTTTCCAGACAAGGACGCTCCTCTACAACAATGTCCCCCTTTCCAATCGGGTCAAACCCATCTCTATCGGGGCGTTCGTGTTCAACGGTTCCCGATTCACTCAATTAGTTGACAATCTTTTGCTCAGAGAGGCAGGCAGCTACAGTCAGTATGAGGTTAAGTTTCCTCTGCGGGATGCGATCGCCCAGAACTGGACAAAACCTGGAATGGGTTTGGTGATTTTTGATTATGCGATCGGCAAGAGTCGGGTGCTCGGCTCTTTCGGCGGCGAAACGATCGTGTTTGGGGTTGATTCTGTGGAGTGTCTGATCAACGCGGAAAATATTGGTACGGTTGAGGACGGGCCGATGCTTACGGCTGCTGAAATTGGGCGAATCACCCTGGATGGGCAACCCAGAACCACGCTGGACGGTGCCCCCCGAATCGTATGATCGAAGATATCGAAGATCTCGCCGCCCGTCAACGTTCCGAAGCCGCCGCCGCCATCCAACGCCGCGCGAAACGTCAGGGCGAGGCGGCATTTTGGGACGGGCAAGGGGCTACTGATTCGGGGGGCAACTCAATCCCTGCCACTACTGGGAGTAATGGCCCCTTAAGATTGGGGCAACCCACTCCCCTAATTCAAGGAGGGGGACGATCGCAGATTGATACGTTTAGTGCGATGCGATCGGATGAGCCGTTAGTCCCGATTGTCGGTAATTATCCCTTCAAAACCTTATCAATCACGCCAGATCAAAAACTTTGGTTGGGGGGCGATCGCGCTCCAATTGAAATCGCTACGCCGCTCCCTCCCAGTACAGTAGTGCAGCTTGTCAATCAGGGGAAAAGCTGGGCGGCAAGCTGGTTTATCCCAGCGGCAGGAAATCAGATTAATTTTGCTCCTCCCAAAACGCTTACGCCTTACAATACTGCGATCGTCCCCATCGGATTCAATCATTGGATTCACCCCACGGTCATTACTCCAGGAATTTCGTTTGTTGTTTCTGGTAGTGGAGACGTATCTCGGCCCTTCAGTCTGGTAACTTCGATCTCTCTGCCTACTGCGGATAGTGGCGGACTCTCCTACGGGTCAAACCTTTCGGCGACTTATGCTGAGTCGGCGATCGCGACAACAAATCCAAAATGGGCTCCGTACTTGGTCAGCACACCGATCGGAGCGGGGACTTGGACTGTTGCCACTCAATATGATGGGAGCCGTCCAAATCCAATTGGTCAATTAGCGTGGCAGTCCTTCACCCACTCGCAAGCCATAAGCGGGGTTCGTCCCTACAAAATTGCAATTTTTATCTACGATCCGAGCAAAGACGATCCCATTACGGAGTTTTTGGGCGATGCCACGCAAGAGACGACGGGCGCTGCAACTGCCAGCATGACCCGATCACCGAACTTCAACAGCATGAATTATTCGGCCAACTCCAGCAAATTAAACAAGCTGACTCGATCCGTGCAGATGCCTTTAATCGGTGGGATTAGCCGTATTTATTCTTCAGAAGTCTCCAACGACACGACTGAGGCAATCACTGACGTGAGATCCGTCAATGGCTCTGGCTGCACGGCTAATTATAATCGTCGAAAAGTCGAGAAATTTAGAAATTCCGAGACTTCCCCACTCAATAGGATTCTTTGTGGGGATAATTGTGCGCTAGTTACGGAACGCACTCAAGGCAGTTTTTTCTTGGACAGGACGACAACGGAAACCCGCTCCATCACAAGCGGAACGGTTACCACAGTGACACGTCCCGATATGCGATCGCCCAACTTATTCGCCGCTCCCTTTATCCTAAGCGCGTCCGTTGCGAGTGGCCCTTTGGGGGGTTGGTTTTCTGGCGGCTCCCCAACGGAGGGTCAGGCTGGGTTGCCATCCCCCCAACCTACGATTTACAACAAGGGGCACAAACTCAACGCCGCTGAAATCAGCCATTTCGGGGGGCAGGGATATGGTGGGGCCGATCGCTGGTTCCCTAGTTCTTTTATTGGGGCGATGTTTGATTCACCTGGGGCTTATCAAGACAACAGCACAAATACCACTGCCTATTCTGAGTACACGGTGGTTCACGCCGCCAATCCCTCAGAGATTTGGGATAACTTTTTAAGCTATGCCGCTGCCTACGCGCTGAATTACAGCGGGGTCCTTACGACCGAAGAAACGCGAGACTATGTGGACACAAAAAATCATTATTTGCTGTCTGCTTCAGCTTCACTCCCCATCCCTGTTGGCCGCGCTGAAATTTACGCGAGAATCCCGCTAAATAGAATCTCAGCCCCTCCCACAGGACAGACAGGGAACCTCACTTTTACGGGGGATGCGGCCTTTAGCCTCACGATCGCCCAATCCACCATCACTCGCGAAAAAAGAACAATCACCCAAACGCTGACCTATGCATCGGGCGTTAAAACTCAAGACAACACCCACACGCACAGAATCTATACGGGAGTAGCACTAGAGACTTTTCTCGGCAAAAAAGTAGAGCTTTACAAACGCGAGGGGGACGTAATGACCCGCTACAGAGGCACGCTATCGAGCTATTCGGGCGTCGAGCAAATCACCCCACCCGCAGCCAGCGGCCAAACCTCGCCAATAAATTCGTTTACCAACGAATTTATTGGCCCATACGAATCGCGCACATCCGTAAGAGCCATGACGATCGCAGTGGCTGAATCTGCGATCGTGCCCTTTTGCCCTTGGCCAATTGATGTAGATACCTGCACCCTAGTGATAAATCCCGATACGGCAATCCTGCACGATATGGTTTTGGCACCAGGGCAGTTCATTGAACACCCCCTTGCGGTCAAAAGTTGCAATATTGTGGGCAGTGGGGAAAAGGCCACCCTGTATGTTTGTAATCCAGCCCTCTACAAGGCTGGAGAGAAAAATTATGCAGCGGCTTGGGATATTGATTCCACTGGGATTAGGATGCGATCGCAGTTCGTGAGCGGGAAGACGAAACCCGATGGGACTGCTGGAACTTTGTTGGCTGTGCAGTACGCGCCCGTCGGGTAATTCACAAATATAGTCCAAACGATACTGCATCTATTAATCCTGCGGTATCGCCAGGTAAATAACTTGTTGCAGCGCCACTCACAAAGATTCTTCCATGCGATCGCACATTGTATTTTACTCCAGTCGCAGAGCCAGAATAAGTATTGCCATTGGCAATAAACGAAGAGCCTAAGGATAGATCCGCAAACGTTCCAAAAACTGGAGTATTGAGCAGCGTCACAGTCCTCGACTGTACTCGAATAATCCCGCCGCCGCTGCCGACTATATGGCTTGTCGCGCCCCCAAGAATAGAATAATTGCCTGTACTTCTCAGGATTCCATTGTCTTCTGCCCTTAATTGCTGTCCTGCTGCTGCGGAGATCTGACCAAAATTAATGTTATTAAATTCACAGTAAGCAGAGGAAGAACTCAGTATCCCGAAAACAACTCCAGTAGTTACTGGAGAAGATATTTCAAGATTTTGCACACGCATGACCGCACTTTTGGCCCCTCGACACAAAAAGATCGCTCCAACGTTTGTCAGATCTGAAGTCGCAACAACCTTTACTAAAGATGGGTTGGTGGCGTTTCCTGAAAGAACTACTTCGCCGGCCCCGATTCCTGACAGCATTGTATTTGAAATCGCAGTATTATAAGTTCCGTCCGCAATCTTGCCAGTTGCCGTAAATCCTGCAAGGGTCAGGCCGGACGCAACTTGATAAAACCGATTGATTGTAAGAAATGCTTCTGATGAGATGTCAGAAAGTCCCCCATTCGCATCGTTGCCATCAGGCCGTATATAGAAAGTCAGGTTTTGTGTCAATCCCGCAGCGCTAGCAAACTGTAAAGTCCCAATCCCCCCAGCGATCGCCAAGCTCCCGGCTGGGAAAACCAGCTCAGAAACAACGCCAGATGGCGAACTGTCCGCCTCTCGAACTGTAATTGTAGAGCCGCTTCCAGCAGGTCCAGTAGGTCCAGCAGGTCCGACAGCTCCAGCAGGTCCAGTAGGTCCAGCAGGTCCGACAGCTCCAGCAGCTCCAGTAGGTCCAGCAGGTCCGACAGCTCCAGCAGGTCCAGTAGGTCCAGCAGGTCCAACAGCTCCAGCAGGTCCATCCGTTGAAATTAAAACCCAATACACCGTATCTGTCGGCAAATGCCCCGCACCAGGAACCGGATTGATATAAGCGTAGTGCCCTCCCTGGTAGGCAATGTCTAAAAAATCATACAGCGTATAGGTTGTGGCTGGATCGTAAGCTGCTCCCGTAGGATTGAGTCGCTGAATTATATTGAGGGTGAGCGAGGTCCCAGCGAGCAAGGCTAGCAGAGCATCTCCCGAGATTTTCTCCGATTCGCCGTTGAAATTCCCTGCCGTAATCTGTCGGGCCACCTCAAAAAATAGATTTCCAGCCGTAACGCCGCCTGGAACGGTACTTAATTGCGGAATTGTCTTGCTCAAAGCGTTTGGGCTCCCCTGCAAAAATAATTGAGACCGTCACTCTGCACTAATACTACCTCCCCCGATCGCAGCACTCCACCCAAATTCTGAACCGTCACTCCCGCACCTCCATCCAGGGACACGATCGCTACATCGCCCCCCGAACGAACGACTACACCCGCCTGCACTGGAGATAATTGACGCTGCGATCGCCGCACTTCAGTCTGCGATCGTTCGATTCGTTGCCGTTCAGCCAATTCTGATAAGTCCAAGGTTTTGCAAAAAAAAGACCCGAAGCAATTGTACTTCGGGTCTTTGCGAAAATCTAAGCTTTCCAAAAAACGTGGTAGTCTTCTTTTTCGCCTATTCGGACCAAAATTACTTCGTGGCCTTGAAGTTCGATTGATGCGATGCGGCGCTGAGCTTGTGCGAGAGAAAGAATTTCGGTCTGTCCGTCTTGGGTTAGGGTTGCCATTTTTTTGCTCCAAATCCTGTGTATTTAGAGTGCCCCCCGAATGAGTTGAATCGATCAGATTTGAGCTGCCGATCGCAAATTCTCCATCGCTCGAATCGAGACAGCCCTCCAATCCGTATCATCTCCATACCGAGCGCGAATCAGTTCGCCGTCCTGGTGCAAATTACACAGAATGCAACGCTTTGAAGCCTGGGGCTGAATCCGCACAGGTCGCGCCAATCGTTCGGGTGGCAAAACACTCAAGGCCATCAATAGCCCCTTGGCAAAATGGGTGTCGTGGCCCGTCCGAAGGATGTATTGCTTGTCCGCATCCACAAAGCACAGCAGTTTAGAGGATTCTGCTGAAACCTTAAACTCAATTTTGCGGATATAGCCATTAAGTGAAGTCGCCTCAATCGGGCATGGCTTATCATCCTTAGACAGAGTGTACCAGCACCCACCATACTTAGAATCCACGAACACATAAGTCCGATCGCAGTTAAAACCCAACTGCCTTACCTGCGACAATTCGAGTCGCAACCGCGCAACCTCCGCGCGGACTTCCGGCTCTAGGGATTGCCTGCGATCGTCCGTCCGTCTTTCGGGGGGCGTTACAGGCTCAGGGATTGCGGATTGAATACCCTGCAATTCTTTAAGCTGTTTGACGTGGCGGCATTCGACCCGAGCGGGGCAATTGCACTGATAGCGGCCAGCGCCAATGTCCACAATTTTGTAATTGTTCTGGCCGCTCTCGCACCGCCAAATTCCACGGCCAGCGGAATAAATTTTGAGTTTGTCTTGTGTTGCTGCTGTGTTCACGCGCGTTTCGCTCCTTGCGATCGCTGTCCTTATTCTACGGGCAAAATCCTTGAATCCTGCCCCCCGAACAATTCTTTCGGGGGGCATGGTGAACTACCCAAACTTGGGCAGTTGGGCACCTACAAATCGGGGGTTGCCGACATTGAGGCGCGATCGCAGTTCTTGCAATTCCTGTTCCTGCGATCGGATTTTGGCTTCAGCGGCTTGGAGGCGGACTTCGTAGAATCGAGCAACGGCGCGGGGCTCAAAGTCGTTGAAGGCGATGGAAAGGTCGAATCGTGCCATGATAGGGAATCCTTGTTTATTGTTTTTTCGGGGATATAAAGCCAGGGATGTGGAGTCCCTGGCTTTGCTATTGGGGGTACTCGGTATCGGCCAAAACGGTTTGGGCGACTTCGAGGTGGTGGAGCGAGAAAAGGCTGTTGCTAAGCATTGGTTTGTCCTAGTTGGTTTGCTGGGTGCAGGGCCGACAGACAGGCCAGCCCTGCGGGATATCTAGTCGATAGACAGAGTTAAAGAGCCCACCGTGGCCCGTGTTGGGCTCTTTCGGGGGGCAGGCATGGCGGTTTTGGGGTCGGCTTTGGGTGTCCGTTTTTTGGCTGGGGTCTTGGTTTTAGCCGCTGTTTTGGTTTTAGCCGCTGTTTTGGTTTTGGCGGCGTATTTTTGGGCCTCAGCATAGGTAGCGGCCATTACTAAATCGTCGCAAATTGCCGCCATGACAACCTGTTCGACAGTTTTCCCAAGGTTGGGAACGATCGCAGGGGCTAACTGATAAACGATGGGCTCTTCGATAATCTCCCCTTCGATAATCTCGTCTGGGGTTTGGGCAACCACGATCGCAGCGGGAGCAACCGGAACAATGGCCGTGCACTCGATCGCAGCTTGCTCGGTGGCGTACATCCAAGCGCGGACAAATGCACCCATTTGATAGGCGAGAACAGCAGCTTCATAGACTGCGATCCCAGCGGTCAGCGTGGCATCGATAACCATTTGGGTGTCTTGTTGGGCACGGATTGCGTAATACTGTTTGGCGCGATCGCTCGTCAGTTCGGTGGCGATGGCGGAGATTGAGGCGGTGTAGGGGTTGTAAGTAGTAAACATTGGGAAGTACCTGCATAATTTGTAAATGTGTAGGGAAGGGCGGCAGTTAGGCCATGTCATTGGCGATGCAGAATTGCTCCCACTCGTCAAACGAGAGGAACTGTTCGGAAAGGTCGTGGAAGCGATCGCAGATCGCTTCCAGGTCATCCCCCAGGTCGATCCGGCCTTGGAGCCAATCCAAAACCAGGGTCTGGAATTCAGTAGCAGTGACGGGAGCGGGGAAAGGCATGGGGGAGAGCCTGTAGGGATGAGGGGCTGCGGGGAGCGGTGAATGTAGAGGTGCGCTCCGATATATCCTTTATAGCGAATATGTTTGCTATTGTCAATGTTAATTTTAAAATAAAAAGAGGGGCGATCGGTTGGTTGCGATCGCCCCTCTTTTGGTCAGCGTGCAATAGCGGTTATATTTGGTATACGACTACCAAATATAACCGCTATTGCACTAATTATTGTCAGGCTGTGCAAATTCTTTTTCGAGCGCGGCTCTCACCCAATCCCGCCAGCCAGGGCGGGAGGTTACCGCCTCTTTGAGGGAGGCGGTAACGCAGATCTGTAAATTCACCACGTAGGGCTCAGTTCGATCCGTGGTGTATTGGTGTTTTTTTAGGTCGGGGTTTCCACCAGGGCGAGCCATTTTAATCTCCGGTAAAGGTTCCCCCCACTATAGCACATATACGAAGAAAGCTGCGCTTGCCAATTGCAAAGATTACCGCTATAGTTGGGGGACAACCGAGAACAAAAAAATGTACCTCAATACCGACCAAGAAAATGCGATCGCACAGGGCAAAGTCCTCGCCTTCCTTCTGATGGGCAAGAATCCTTGTCCGCT
>JACCDO010184586.1_pt1 | contig 11006 bp, 9 predicted proteins | sample 7446101 | NCBI WGS metagenome assembly JACCDO01 (sample SAMN15323440, study PRJNA562643) | freshwater metagenome | isolation source: river surface water | place: USA:Blue River Watershed | collected 2017-08-16
CGACTCATGACTGTTAGTCATGAGTCGGTAAATGAAATTTACTTTGAACAGGATTTTATGATTTCCTGATTAGATTATGATTAAAATTTAGCTTGGATTCCAGAATATTTTCTCAATAGTAGCAAATATTTTTCTTAGAGAATTTTTACATTTTGAATTGAATTTCTTTAAGTTCTCAGAATTTTCACAATATTTCATAAATTTGAATACTTAAAGATTTCTTTAAGTTCTCCAAATATATAAGAATTTAGAAAATATATGTAAAGAACTTAAAGAAATCAGGATATGTCGTGTTATATTCTGCAGTGTTCACTAAAGACAACAGGAAGAATTATGCTGTGCTTAGATGATGAAGAGATTATTCAGTTTTATAAGGAAAACGATGACCTCGATTTCACAGAAATGAATAGGTTTCTTGTAAAATTGTTGAAATTTACAAGAATTACGTCTCCGACTAATCCAGAAGAAGCAAAATGCAAAGAAATACAACACTTCAAAAATGTACAACAACAAATTCAAAATCTAAAGAACATCGTAGAAAGTATGAAGGACAATATCGCTATTGTAACTGCAGATAAAGTAGGAAACTCCATAAACTACAACAACAATAACATAAACAACATTATTGACAATGGACTACTAAGAATTAATTCACAGCTACAAGAAACGGCTAACATTGTAAAAAACTCGATTGTATCACAAAATAACGTTGCCGTTAACATTGACAACTTTCTAAAAAAAATGGAGAATAGCTCCATAAAGGGAGCTATATCGGAAAATATTATTAATAACGTTCTAATAAACATGTTCCCAAATGCGGAGATTAATATCACGGGAAAGGAATCACATAAAGGAGATATCATTATCAATAGAAAGGATAAACCTACTATTCTCATTGAAAACAAAGACTACAAACAAAACGTACCAAAAAGAGAAATTGATAAATTTATTAACGACATTAAAAATAACAATACAAATGGAATTCTACTATCGCAAAAATCTGGAATATCAATGAAGAACAACTTTGAAATTGAAATTTATGACAATAACGTAGTTGTTTACGTACACAACGTAGCATACTCACAGGATATCATTAAAACTGCTGTAGATATCATTGATAACGTTGTAAAAATATATAAAAATGACGAACAAAACGTTACCATTGACAAAAAACAAATTCAAAATATTAACGAAGAATACAGAAAATACATTATAAAAAGACAAGAACACATTGATGCAATTAAAAACATTCTAAAACAAGCTGAACTACTACAACTACCTACGTTTGACTTACTAATAAATAAAAACATGGAGAATACAATGGTAACATACGCATGCTCGTGTGGAAAGGAATTTGCAAATAAAAGAAGCCTAACATCACATAAGAATAATTGTAAAATTGATAAAATAGGTAAAATAGATAAAATTGATAAAATTGATAAAATTGATGGGGATGTTGATAAAGAACAATAACTTTAGTTCTGTTTTTGATAAGATTAGGAAAATATGGATAAATATATATCGATTATCCATACATTTCTAATAATAGAAAAGAGTAATATAAGATTAACTGGGTTTAATAATATTACTCTTTTTTATTTAATTTTTTTTGGTAGATTAGGAAAGTAGTATCAATATAGTTTATCCATAAAGTCCAAGAGTAGAATCCAATAAGTATGTTAATAGTACGATTACCTGTTTGGCACCTCGTGGCGAGCAGAGCGAGCAAGAGGAAGAACAGAGTACCAAAGAGAAGTAGTTCGAAATTTTTCTTTCAACTTTTTTGGTAGATTAGGAAAGTAGTATCAATATAGTTTATCCATAAAGTCCAAGAGTATAATTCAGATATTATAATAATAGTACTATTACCTGTTTGGCACCTCGTGGCGAGCAGAGCGAGCAAGAGGAAGAACAGAATACCAAGGAGAATGTAGAAAGAAGATTTTCTTACAAATTTTTGTTTTAGTAGGAAAGTATGGAGAAGTAATATTTAATTCTCCATAAAGTCCAGGAGTAGAATCCAATAAGTATGTTAATAAAACGATTAACATGTTATTTCACTTATCTATCTATCTCTCTATTAGAAGTAGAATGTAGAACCAAAGAGAAGTAGTTCGAAATTTTTCTTTCAACTTTTTTGGTAGATTAGGAAAGTAGTATCAATATAGTTTATCCATAAAGTCCAAGTAGAATCCAATAAGTATGTTAATAGTACTATTATGCTATTTGCACTTATCTATCTCTATTAGAAGTAGAATGTAGAATCAAGGAGAAGTAGAACAAAAGTTTTTATTTAACTTTTGAAAGATTAGGAAGTATGGATAAGTAATATTTAATTCTCCATATCTTTCTAATAAGTAAAACAATATCTATAATAAAGAATATCTATAATATACTATTTAGAATATGGAGTAATAACTTATTATTGATTGTTGGATAATAGTTCATTTTTATTAATAAATTAAAAATGAAATATTAGTTGTATATGGATTCATACAACGGATAGTAATAGTACTTATTATTTTCTAATTTTTAAAATGAAAATTAATGAACGTTCTGTTCTACTGCGTAAACGACCCGTTCTACTGCATAGACTACCCGTCCGATAATAGTTCATTTTTATTAATAAATTAAAATGAACAAATTAGTTGTTCATGGATTCTACAACTGGAAAGTAATATTATTTATTATTTTCTAATTTTTAAAATGAAAATTAATGAACGTTCTGTTCGACAACCCGTTCCGATAATAGTTCATTTTTATTAATAAATTAAAATGAACATAATTAGTTGCCCATGGATTCATATATAGGTAAACTAATAGTACTTATTCTTTTTTAATTTTTGAAATGAAAATTAATGAACGTTCTGTTAAACAACCCGTTCGATAATTAGAACGTTCGTCAAACTTCGACAATTCTCCAATGAAAATAATTGGATTGGCCAAACATTTTGCTGCTGCCCCCACTACCCCCACATATTGTGTTAATTTGTGTAAAATATTTAATAATTAAAAATATTTTAAAGATTATAATTATTACATAGAATTAAGAATGCCTGACTGTTATTTATGTGGAAGACCATTCAGAGACAACTATGGACTAAATCGCCACCTATCAAGAAAAACACCATGTATTTCTAAAATTAATTTAGAAAATACCTCAATTAATTCAAATTCCCTATTGTGTAATTCAGATTCCCTGTCACCTAATTCAAATTCCCTATTGTGTAATTCAGATTCCCTGTCGCCTAATTCAGATTCCCTATTGTGTAATCCAAAATCCCTGGTAATTGATTCTAAATCTCTTCCTGATACAACATGTACATGTTGTTGTAAAATTTTTTTAAATGTACAAAATAGAAAAAAACATGATAGAATATGTAAGTTGAAAGATGATTCATTAAGATTATTAGAAATAGAACTTGGTATAGTTATTACAGTTCCTACTAACAAACTTCAATGTAGGTTTTGTAATAAAGTAGTATCAAGAAGTGATAAACTAAATGACCATTATAACATATGTATTGAAAAATTTAATTATCAAAGCAATCTACTTGAACAGAAAGATTTATTATTAAGAAATAAACAAACTCAAATAAACAATAATAGTAATAATATTATTGGTAACAACAATACAAATACAAACAACAACACTAACAATACTACTAATAACTTTTTTAGCGGTGAAGTTCTTAACTTTGGTTCATTTGATGATAGTCATATAACGGATGAACATATTGAAAATAAACTAAACAAGCATGTTATTGGGTCAACTGACCCTTATTATGTAAAAGCAGGTAAGCTCATTGTTGAATATGAACAAGACCTTAGTCTAAATCCAGTTAACAACAATATAAAAAATCCACATAAAAAGAATGGATTTTCTATGATAAAAACAAAGGATGGAAACAAAATAGTACCCACAAATAGATTAAATAATACTAAGTCAATGATAACAGCAAGAAAACTAAAAAATAGAATACAAACTTATGGAGAAACACATGAAACGAATAGTAATATATTACATACTAACTTTGAAATAGAAGAAATTGGTAAAACTGGTATTTATTTATATGTACCTGACGTTAAAAAGGTTAATGAGGACCAATTAAAGAAAATAAAAGAACTATATACAAATAAATGTATAACAGAAGTAGTTGACCTTGACTATTTACAAGAATTAGAACAGGAATTAAAGAATGAATTATTATCAGAGCCTGATTGGTAAATATATTAAATAAAAATTGATTAATTGATTAATTAATTAATTTATAAAAAACTAACAGTTAGTTCTTTATAAATTAAAATTATTTATTTATTTATTATTTGTTGTAAAACAGATATCACTGGTTTGGTAAACTGTTCATCATATTCTATTTCAGTATCTTCTACATATGTAAGATATTTAAAATCCATACGTGAAGGATGATAAAACAATTTACAAAGTTCTTCCTTTAATGGTTGAAAACTTTTAATAATAGAATGGTAGTCATACTTTACGTTTGTTATTTTTGGATTTTTTGATAATTCTCTCCAATCTATCTTATCAATATTTTTTGAAAGAATATCAATTGCACTTGGATTACTTGATAAAAAGTCCCATTTTATCTTATCAAGGTTTTTTGATATTAAATCAATTGCTTTTGGATTCATAGATAACCCACTCCAGTCTACCTTATCAAGATTTCTTTCAAGGATTCCAATTGCACTTGGATTTGTAGATAGACCACCCCAACTTACTTTATCAAGATTTTGTTCAAGAATAGATATAGCATTTGGATTCATAGATAATTGGTTCCATTCAATTTTATCGAGATTATGAGATAATATTTTAATAGCATTTGGGTTACGTGATAAATTCTTCCAATATATCTTATCAAGATTTTGTTCAAGAATCGGTATAGCATTGGAGTTTCCAGATAAAAAGTCCCATTCTACCTTATCAAGATTTTTTGATATTAAATCAATTGCATTTTTATTACATGCTAAATATTTCCAATTAACTTTATCAAGATTCCTTTCAAGGACTTCAATTGCATTTGGATTCTGTGATAATAAAAACCAATTTACCTTATCAAGATTCTTTTCAAGAATCGACATAGCATTTAAATTTGTTGATAGTCCACTCCAACATACCTTATCGAGATTCTTTTCAAGAATTGATATAGCGTTTAAGTTTGTTGATAGTCCACCCCAATGTACCTTATCAAGGTTTTTTTCAAGAATCGATATAGCATTAGTATTTTTTGATAAAAAATACCAATCTACCTTATCAAGGTTATGTTCAACAATATTAATTGCATTTGGATTTCCTGATAAAAACATCCAACTTAAATTATTTGTATGTACCCAATCATGTAATACATAACTCATAAATGGTTGCATTATTAATGTTATTATTGATACTAATATTATTCATTAATTAATTCATTTCTTTAAAACAGATATTACTGGTTTGTTAAACTGTTTATCATAATCTATTTCAGAGTCATCTTCTTCTACGTCTGTTAGGTATTCAAAATCCATACACAATGGATGAAAGAATAACTTACAAAGGTCTTCTTTTAATGGTTGAAAACTTTCAACAATAGAACTGTAATCATACTTCAATTTAAATATTCCAGGATTCCTTGATATATTCCACCATTCTACTTTATCAATATTTTGTTGAAGGATTCCAATTGCATTTGGATTACTTGATAAATTTATCCAGTCTACTTTATCAAGGTTCTTGGATAATAACTCAATTGCATTTAAATTACTTGATAACGAAGACCAATCTATTTTATCAAGATTCTGTTCAATAATTGTAATAGCATTTGTGTTACATGATAACATAAGCCAATCTACTTTATTAAGATTCTGTGATAATATTTCAATCGCATTTGGATTACTTGATAAATAGTACCAATCTACCTTATCAAGATTTTGTGATAATAATTCAATTGCATTTGGGTTCATTGATAAATGTTTCCAATCTATCTTATCAAGATTTTGTGATAATAACTCAACTGCATTTGGATTACTTGATAATCTACGCCAATCTACCTTATCAAGGTTCTGTGATAATATTTCAATCGCATTTGGATTCATTGATAAATAGTACCAATCTATCTTATCAAGATTTTGTGATAATAACTCAATTGCATTTGGATTTGATGTTAACCAAGCCCATTTTATTTTATCAGGATTCCTTTTAAGAAGTTCAATTGCATTTAGATTTGATGATAAACAACACCAATCAATTTTATCAATATTCTGTGATAATAATTCAATTGCATTTGGATTTATTGATAAATGTTCCCAATCTATCTTATCAATATTCTGTGATAGTAATTCAATTGCATTTCGGTTCATTGATAACCAAGTCCAATTTATTTTATTAGGATTCTTTTTAAGAAGTTCAATTGCAATTGTATTAGCTGATAATATAACCCAATCAAGTTTTGACTGGTCTATCCAATCATGTAATACATAACTCATAAATGGTTGCATTAGTATTATTATTATTATTAGTACTATTAATGATACTTATTTCTTTAAAACAGATATTATTGGTTTAATAAACTGTTTGTCATAGTCTATTTCAAGTTCTATTTCAGCTTCATTTATAAGATAGTTAAAATCCATACGCAATGGATGAAAGAATAACTTACAAAGGTCTTGTTTAATTGGGTCAAAACGTTTAACGATAGAACTGTAATCGTATTTTTCTCTGAATATTCCAGGATTCAATGATAAACTTCTCCAGTCTACTTTATCGAGGTTCTGTTGAATTATTCCAATTGCATTTGGATTACCTGATAAATAACTCCAGTCTACCTTATCAATGTTCTTCGATAATATTTCAATTGCATTTGGATTTAATGCTAACGAATCCCAATCTATTTTATCAAGATTCCTTTCAATGAATTCAATTGAATCTAAGTTGCATGATAAATTACACCAATTAATTATATCAAGGTTCTGTTCAAGAATTGTAATAGCGTTTGGATTACACGATAACATAGACCAATCTATTTTATCAAGGTTTTGCGATAGTAGTTCAATTGCATTTGGATTACCAGATAACCAATACCAATCTACCTTATCAAGATTCTGTGATAATAACTGAATTGCATTTGGGTTCATTGATAAATAGCTCCAGTCTACCTTATCAAGGTTTTGAGATAATATTTCAATTGCATTTGAATTATTTGATAATTGACGCCAATATACCTTATCGAGATTTTGTTTAAGAATATTAATTGCATTTGGATTCTGTGATAAACTTACCCAATAAACTTTATCAAGGTTTTTCAAGTGTTGTAATTGCATTTATGTTTTTTGATAATGCTTCCCATTTTATCTTATCAAGGTTCTGAGATAATAACTCAATAGCATTTAGATTTATTGATAAATTCCACCAATTAACTTTATCGAGGTTCTGTTCAATAATATTAATCGCATTTGGATTAGCTGATAACAGATTCCAATTAAGTTTTGATTGGTCTATAAAGTCATGTAATACGTATGTCACAAATGGTTGCATTAGTACAATTATTAATAGTACTAATAATGATACTATTATTTATACTAATGATACTCATTTCTTTAAAACAGATATTACTGGTTTAATAAACTGTTTGTCATAATCTATTTCAGATTCATAGTCTATATCAAGTTCTATTTCAGATTCATTGATAAGATAGTTAAAATCCATACGCAATGGATGAAAGAATAACTTACAAAGGTCTTGTTTAAGTGGATCAAAACGTTCAACAATAGAATAGTAATCATACTTTAATTTAAATATTTCAGTATTACCTGATAAATGATTCCAATTTATTTTATCCAGATTCTGTGATAATAACTCAATTGCATTTGGATTTAATGTTAACCAGTCCCAATCTATTTTATCCAGATTCTGTGATAATAACTCAATTGCATTGGGATTAGTCGATAAATTACACCAATTAATTTTATCAAGGTTCTGTTCAAGGATTCCAATTGCATTTGGATTACTTGATAATTCTTTCCAGTCTATCTTATCAAGATTCTGTGATAATAACTCAATTGCATTGGGATTCACCGATAAATGTTTCCAGTTTATTTTATCAAGATTTTGCTCAATGATTTTAATTGCATTTGGATTACGTGATAATCTACGCCAATCTACCTTATCAAGATTCTGTGATAGTAATTCAATTGCATTTGTGTTCATTGATAAATAGCTCCATTCTACCTTATCAAGGTTCTTAGATAATAACTCAATTGCATTTGGATTTGGATTTAATGATAATCGACACCAATATACTTTATCAAGATTTTGTTTAAGAATATTAATTGCATTTGGATTCTGCGATAAAGTTGACCACCAAACCTTATCAATATTCTGTGATAATAACTCAATTGCATTTGGGTTCATTGATAAATAACTCCAGTCTACCTTACCAAGGTTCTTGGATAATAACTCAATTGCATATGGATTTTGATTCAGTGATAAATTCCGCCAATCAACTTTATCGAGGTTCTGTTCAAGAAATTCAACTGCATTTGGATTAGTTGATAATAGATGCCAATTAAGTTTTGATTGGTCTATCCAATCGTGTAAAACATAACTCATAAATGGTTGCATTAGTACAATTATTAATAGTACTAATAATGATACTATTATTTATACTAATAATGATACTATTATTTATACTAATGATACTTATTTCTTTAAAACAGATATTACTGGTTTAATAAACTGTTTGTCATAATCATAATCAGAGTCGTCCACATCTGTTAGATATTCAAAATTCATACGCAATGGATGATAAAATACTTCCATTAAATTTCTTAAGATGTTATCGTGTACTGTTCTGATTAATGGATAATCATATACAACTTTAAAAATATTCTTATTGTATGATAACATATTCCAATCAATCAGAGAAGTATTTTTAGACAATAAATCAATAGCAGAAGGATTCTTGCTAAACAGTTCCCAATTAATCAAATGTTGATTATTGGTTAAATACTTTATAACTAATGGACTTCTATTAAGATTAAATTGGTCAATGTCTATTTTATCAATATTTTTTATAAGTTCTTTAACAATAGTAGAACATTCACTGGTATCAGGATACCTTATTATTGTTTCTAAGTTTATTTTTTGGAATATTTTGTTTTTATGTATACTATAATTAAATTTTATAAATAATTGTTTGTTTATTTTATTTATGTTACAAGAAAGTATGTCAATTGCATTTTTATTGCTTGATAAAGTATCCCAAACTATTTCATCTGGATTCTGTTTAAGAAACTCAATTGCTTTTTGATTAGTATTTAAAGAAAAATAATTCCATTTAATTTTATCAGGATTTGCTAATAATAAATCAACTGCAAGATCATTGTTGTTTTTAGAAAACCCAGCCCAAAAAAAATAATTGTTAGAATATTTATTCGATGAAAAACAACTTTGTTTGTTCACTTCTTTTATAAAGTACTTAGTCAATCTATCGTTGTTATTGGATGCTATATATATCAAATAAAAATTATCTAAAAAAACTATCTTATTAATATTCTTTATTAAAGTATCAATTGATTGATTGTCAGATATATAAGATAAATATCTACTAAAACAAGGTTTTATGTTTTTTAACATAAAATCGATATACATTTTGTTCCATTCTTTACAATTTTGATAAATTGAACGTTCTTCATCTGAGATATATTCTAAATAAGAATTAAATTCGTACCAATCAATTTTAATACCATTTTCTATAATATAATCAATAGCATGTGGGTTACATACTAAATATTTTTTATTCAATTTATCAGCATGTTCTTTTACCCATGGTAACAGTTCATAATGGTAATACCGATTCATACTATTCTTACTATTCTTTATTAATCAATTAATCAATTAATCAATTAATTCCTTAACTTTTCTATTTTTTTGATATTTTAACAAACTTAAATAATTAATAATTTATTTATTAAACAAAGCCAAACTAAATATGGAATCGAACGATGGTACAAATCCTTTTGCATGTGAAGTATGTAAATATTATGGAAAAGACAAAAGTGGCCTAAAGAGGCATCTTCTAACTGCCAAACATAAGAAGAATACTTCTAATTTAGAATCTTCAACGACTCAAGTAATAGAAGAACAATCCCAAAATCAAGTCCAAAACCAAGCCCAAAACCAAGTAATTAAACAACCCAAAAAAACCAAACAACCAAGAAAAGGTAAAAATGGTATGAATAGTATGTGTAAAACTCGAACTGAACTTGGCAACGGTATGATATATGAAGTAGAACAAAGTTATGAAACAAATGAAAATTATCTTCCACTTACTCCAATACCATGTAGAGAGCAAGAATACAGACTTATCGTAAAACGATTGGAAAACGAAGATAACAATCCAGAAAATGATTTTTTGCTATTTATTGTATCCAATCCATACAGAAGAGATACTCACGTTAAGGTAGTTGATGGTGTCAAAACGACAACAAACAACAATATAACGAACAACATTATTATACCATATAATAATAGACAACTTCGAAATCTTTTTGCTAACTATTATACTTTATCTATATCGGCATATATTCACTTTCGAAGAGTTATTGATGCAGATATAGAAACAGTAAGTGAGGAAAACATGCAAGTACATGCCAAAGCACAGAAAATCTCACCATTTTTTATGGTATGGAGTCTTGTGAGTGACAACGTTATTCATTTTTTTAATAAACTCGAAGTAGTTCACAATAAGGACTCTGAACTGTTTAATACTCCTTCCAACTTGATGTCTATGTGTAGTATTGTTCATTATTGTTTTTTCCTCAGTTTATCGCAAAAACTGATAGATGGCGAGGTTGAACATCTTATAGAACTATATGGAGAACCATTCTGTGAGATGTTCAATAGTACATGTGCATTTATCCATAAGAATAAAAAATTAAGTGTTGAACAAATAAAAAGAAATATTTTAGCTAAAGCTGAATCACTAAACGATTCTGAACCTGACTCTGAA
>JACCDO012217575.1_pt1 | contig 11005 bp, 6 predicted proteins | sample 7446101 | NCBI WGS metagenome assembly JACCDO01 (sample SAMN15323440, study PRJNA562643) | freshwater metagenome | isolation source: river surface water | place: USA:Blue River Watershed | collected 2017-08-16
CCAAAGGGCCAATCCGAAAATGATTACCCGATTTTCAGTCCATCCGTATTCTAAAAAACGCGTTGAAATGGCCACAAACAACAAAATGATGAGCGGCCAAAGCGCCCAATAATATCCTTTGGTGTACCATTTCACCCAGGGCGCTTTTTCATCTTGCTGAAGGGGACTTACCAACAAGAGCGCCAGCATCCCTGCCGTTGCAAAAGCCAAAATCAGGTAGGTTACCCAACCTTGAGGAAGTTCGGTGAGAAAAGAAATTTTCGCCGAATACACGTATAATATGCAAAGGTAAATAACCACCAACGGCATCAAAACGTACTGAACAAACTTCTTCAAGCCGTTGGGAAAGGAACGATCGTTTTCCAAAGACAAAACATCGTTTGGCAAACCACCCAAAAAGAAAATCGTATTAAATGGTAAGCCAATAATCAACAATAAATCAAACCAAATTTTCTCATGAATCTCAATTTCGAATAAGAATTGAATTCCCAATAACGCTAACGCCAAACCTCCGTACAAGACCGCTGAATACAAAGCACCAAGTAAAAAACGGAGAAACATCGTTTTGTTGAATTGCCAAAAGGCTTGGATCGAATTCGATTTAAAAAAAGGTAAAAAAGCAGCTAACAAGTGGAACAAAATGGCAAACCCCAAAAAGTGCAAAGCGAAACTTTGGGGTAACATTTTGATATATGGAATTTCAAACATCAACAATCCCATTAACCCTACTCCTCCTAAAAGAATTAATTGTTTCTTATGGGTAGAAATGCTCAAATTCTCCAACCACACGTGCAAGGCCGTGAACAAAGGAAGTCCAAGCAGTAAAATGACATTGATATGCACCCACCATGGATCTTCGATTTCATTTTCAATAAGAACAATAGCTAAGACCGCTGACAATAAAGCGGAAAGAAATGTCAATGGGAATCTGGAAAGAGTGATGCGACTTTGGGTCATTAACTCTTTCAAGGAAAACAATTTTTTCATGGGCTTAGATTTGATGCTTAAACCAGGTGAGTTGCCGTTTGGCGTAGTTCCTGCTGTGCTGTTTCACTTTATCAACGGCAAAATCGAGCGAATATTCTCCATCGAAGTAGGGAAAAAATTCGGCGTAACCCACCGTTTGAAGTGGTTCCAACCGCTGGAACGAAATCAAGGTACGAACTTCTTCCAACAATCCCAACTCCATCATGTCATCAACCCGTCGGTTAATGCGATCATACAAGTCCGAACGATCCATTTCCATGTTTTCGTACGTCGTTGTGAAAGGTCGTTCCAACGCTGCTTTTAATCGAAGTTCGCTAAACTTTTTACCGGTAATGGCCATCACCTCCAAGGCGCGAACCAAGCGGCGTGGATTTTTCAAGTCGGCCGTTCGCGCATATTCGGGATCCAACTCTTCCAATTTTTTTGACAATTGATCCCATCCCAACGATTCACCCTCTTCCATCAATCCTGCCCGAACTTGGTCATCCTTCGGTAAGTTATCTAATCCCTCCACCAAAGCTTTGATGTACAATCCCGAACCACCAACAACCACAACCGTGTCGTGAACTTGAAATAGGTTCGACAACGTTTCCAAAGCCTCTCGCTCAAATTGTCCTGCCGTTAACGGCTGATGGATCGAATGCGAGGCTATAAAATGATGGGGAACAGCGCTCAATTCTTCCACACTCGGACGGGCTACCCCAATGTTCATTTCTTGGTAAACTTGCCGACTATCGGCACTAACAATTTCGGTTTGAAACTTTTGGGCAATTTCAATTGATCGTGCCGTTTTTCCAACTGCAGTTGGACCAACTACGGCAATAATATGTTTGGAATTCGTCAATTTACAGGCGGTTTCAATCCGTAATTTTTGGCAATTTCGAGCATATATTCAAAAGCCGATGGATAATCGCTTTCAATTTTTCCATCGAGGATGGCTTCACGCACCGCTGTTTTTATCTCTCCAACCGCCCTCGATGCTGGAATTTTAAAGGTTTCCATGATGACTTCGCCGGTAATGGGTGGCTGCCAATTTCTAATTCGATCCCTTTCCTCCAAATCGGCAATTTTAGATTCCAGTAAATTGAGATTTTCTAGGATACGCTTTACTTTGGCTTCATTTTTAGAGGTAATGTCGGCCCTGCAAAGGGTAAGTAATCCCCGCAAATCGTCGCCTGCGTCGAACACCAAACGGCGAATGGCACTGTCGGTAATATCTTCTTTGTTCAACGCCATGGGCCGCAAATGCAAACGAACCAATTTCTGAACGTATTTCATTTTTTCGTTCAGCGGCAAACGGAGGCGTTTAAAAATTCCGGGAACCATGCGAGCTCCCATGTCCTCGTGACCATGAAAAGTCCACCCAACTTTGGGTTCAAATCGTTGGGTTGGAGGTTTGGCAATATAGTGTAAAATCGCCGACCATCGCGTCCATAAATCATCGGTTAGCAAGGCGATTTGATCCAACACTTGGAGGGTGTGGTAAAAATTATCCTTGTGTCGAATTCCATTCACTTCCTTCACCCCGTGCAAGGCCACCATTTCAGGAAAAAATTCATGCAATAATTTAGTATCAAAAAGTAACTTAAAGCCAATGGAAGGTTTTTTAGATAAAATGATCTTGTTTACTTCTTCCACAATCCGCTCTTTGCTCACGATAGAAAGTCGTGAAGCTTGATCGGAAATGGCCTGAAGGGTAACGGGATCTATGTGAAATTGGAGCTGGGCAGCAAATCGAATAGCACGAAGCATGCGCAAAGGATCGTCGGAAAACGTTGTAAGCGGATCCATGGGCGTAACAATCCGTTTGGCTTCCAAATCGGCAATACCGCCGAAAGGATCTTTCAGCAAACCGAATTGGGGGTAAATTTGAATGGATAAGGCATTGATGGTAAAATCACGGCGTTCCATATCTTCCTGAAAGGTACCGAATTCAACGACGGGATTTCGGGAATCGGATTGGTACGATTCTTTGCGAGCGCCAACAAACTCTACTTCCAGGTCGTCTTCGAAGCGAAATGCGGCTGTTCCGTAATTGGCATAATACCCGTAATGGGAACAGCCAGGAACGGTTTTTACCATTTTTTCAGCGAAGGAAACCCCATCACCAATGACAACAAAATCGACGTCTTTGGATTCTCGATTTAAAATCAAATCCCGAACATAACCTCCAACGACGTAACATTCGGTTTGGGAGGACTCTGCCACTTCCCTAACTTTTTCAAAAAAAGGATGTTTAAGCACCGAATTACATCTTTTCTGGAACACCAATCCCCAATAATCCAGTAGCGTATTTCAAACAATCCGCCGTTTTCTGATTTAACCACAGTCGAAAAACCACGGTTTGAGGATCCGGACTGGGTTGCTTAAAAATCGGACACTCGGTGTAGAATTTGTTGTAGGTCTTCGCTAAATCGTACACGTAATTGCACAAATGACCCGGATTGTTTTGCGTTGCAGCCTCCATTCGAACCGATGCGAATTGATTCAATTTCTTCACCAATTCTTTTTCTGAAGACTCCAAATCAAGCTTCTCCCCGGCATAAAGAGTCGTTAATCCCTCTTGGTATGCTTTTCTCAGGATGGATTTGATTCTCGCATGAACGTATTGAATGAAGGTAGCCGTGTTCCCTTGGGTATCGATGGATTCTTCAGGGTTGAAAACCATTTTCTTTTTGGGATCCACCTTCAAAAGGAAATATTTCAATCCACCTAAACCAATCATTTCAAACAAATCATGGCTTTCTTTTTCAGAAAGGCCGTCAATTTTCCCAAGTTCTGAGGTACGTTCCTTCGCAACTTCAAACATCTCCTGCATCAAATCATCGGCGTCGACCACGGTTCCTTCCCTACTTTTCATTTTTCCGGTGGGCAACTCGATCATTCCATAACTCAGGTGGAAGCAATTTTTTGCCCATTCAAAACCCAGTTTCTCGAGAATTTTGAACAACACCTTGAAATGGTAATCCTGCTCATTTCCCACGGTGTAAATCATGGAATCCATGTGAAAATCCTCGAAGCGCTCCAAGGCTGTTCCAATGTCTTGGGTGATGTACACGCTAGTGCCGTCTTTGCGAAGAACCAACTTTTCATCCAAGCCATCAGCGGTTAAATCGATCCAAACCGATCCGTCGTCTTTTCGGTAGAACACTCCTTTTTCCAAACCAAAGTCAACGTATTGTTTTCCGAGGAGGTAGGTTTGGCTCTCGTAATAGTTTTTATCGAACGAAACACCCATGCGTTGGTTGGTCGCTTCGAAGCCTTTGAACACCCATTCGTTCATGGTTTTCCAAAGATCCATCACCTCAACATCTCCTTGCTCCCATTTCTGAAGCATTTCTCTGGCTTCCAACAAAATAGGTGCGCTTGCTTCGGCTTCTTCTTGAGTTAAACCTTTTTCAAGCAACTCTTTCACCTGCCGCTTAAACTCTTGATCATAAGCAACATAGAACTTCCCAACTAAATGATCACCTTTCATCCCGGCAGACTCCGGCGTTTCTCCATTTCCGAACTTCTGCCAAGCTAACATGGACTTGCAGATGTGAATACCTCGATCGTTGATTACCTGCACTTTAACGACATCACTACCGATGGACTGATGCAAGTTGGCAACAGAAAATCCAAGCAAGTTATTTCGAACGTGGCCCAAGTGGAGCGGCTTGTTGGTATTGGGCGAACAATACTCCACCACGACCTTTTTCCCTGTCTTTGGAAGATCGGAAAACGAAAGCTGTTGTAGCGTATGTACGAACTCTTTCGATGCGATGGTGAGGTTTAAAAAGCCTTTTACCACATTGAAAGCTAGAACTGAAGGAGCATGATCCAAAAACAATTGACCAAATTCCTGACCGAGTTGTTCGGGTGATTTTTTGATGACCTTGAGAAATGGGAATACCACCAAAGTGAGGTCTCCTTCAAATTCAGGTCGTGTTTCTTGCCATTGAATGAGGTTTTCAACCGATTCGATGTGGTGATTCGATTGCAAATGTGCCGTTAAAATTGCCGTTAATTGTTCCATGTTAGAATAAGCTACCTTGAGTTAAATCGTCGGGGTTAATGGGTTTTATATCAAATTCGATGGTGGTTCCGATTTCCAAGGCATTGTCGCCCATTTCATCGTCGCCGCCCTCGTCGAACGACTTATTTTCATCGACCACCGGAAGGGCGGCCAAAGGATCGGGATCTGGATCTGGATTGGTTAAAATAACTTCAACAATCGGTTTATCTGAAATTTTATTTCCGTTTGCTTTCCAACCTTTTACATCGATGAACTCCGACAAATCCCAAGACTTTCCTTGTTCTTTGGAACGACCGTTTTTCACCCACAAATCAACGAGCGGATTATCGACCGTGGTGGCAAAGACGAACTTAGAGCCAGCACTTTCGGAGATGAATGAAAACCGTTTATCGGTGGTGCTGGTTTCAATCAGGAATCGTTTGCACGCCCATGTTTCGCTTTCTCCAACGTAGTGAACCACCGACAAGGGGCGTTTGGGATTCCAACGTTCCAAACGGTAAATCTTTGCAAAATCGTAGTGATTGGTTAATTCGAAATTGGTCAACTCGTAACTTCCGTCGTTGAAAATGACCAAAATTCGATCGTCGCTGTCGAAAGCGCCAAGAAAACGCCCACGTCCGTCTTTGTTCAAACGACCCACATTCTCTTCAAACCACACTTTAACGCCACCAATGGAAGAGCGCCCTTTTTCTTTGAATTGGATCTTTCGAAGAGGTTGCTTGGTAAGGATATTCCCTTGCGAACCTCGGCCTTTGATGGCAATTTCTGCAAAGTCAAAATCGAACACCTTTTTTCTGGCCTTTGCCAAGTTGGAAAGCTGGACGTTAACAATCTCAGATTCCGAATTGGCATTATCGGTTAGATAAAGAATTTTGCTTCCTTTCGACCCTTTGGTGAGATCGTATTCTTTATCGCGGGTAATTCCAACCACATTAAATCGCTTGGCGTAAGTCGTTCCTGTTGAGCCATCTACGTAGATCAAGTTATAGGCACGACGTTCGTCGTTTTTCCGCCAAACGGCCACATGAAGAATGTCTTTTCCTACAAACTTCTTTTCTTCCACCCGCGAAACGATGAGCTTTCCATCTTTTCGAAAAACGATGATATCGTCGATGTCGGAACAATCCCCAACGAATTCATCCTTTTTAATTCCGTAACCCACGAATCCGTCGGCCCGATTCACGTAAAGTTTTTGGTTGGCCACCGCAACTTGGGTAATGTTGATGGTATCAAACTCCCGAATCTCGGTTTTTCTTTCTTTTCCTTTACCGTACTTCTCCAACAGCTTTTCGTACCAAGCAATGGTGTAATCGACAATATTCGCCAAATGATGCTCGGTTTCCACCATTTGCTCCTCCAAATTGCGCATCATTTCATCGGCCTTGAACGCATCAAACTTGGAAATACGTTTGATCTTAATTTCCGTCAACTTAACGATATCTTCGACGGTAATCTCGCGGTAAAACTGCTTTTTGAATGGCTCCAATCCTCGATCGATGGTTTCAATCACCGATTCCCAAGTGGTACATTCTTCAATATCTCGGTAAATGCGATTTTCGATGAAAATTTTCTCCAACGATGAAAAAAGGAATTTTTCTTTCAGCTCGGAAAGTTTGATTTCCAACTCCCATTTCAACAAATCCAAGGTATGTTGGGTGCAATACTTGAGGATATCGGTTACCGTTAAGAAATGCGGCTTTTCATCCACAATGACGCAAGCGTTGGGAGAAATGCTTAACTCACAATCGGTAAAGGCATACAGCGCATCGATGGTGAGATCGGTAGAAACTCCAGGATGGAGATGAACAACCACTTCCACATCTTTGGCGGTATTATCAACCACCTGCTTGATTTTCACCTTTCCTTTTTCGGAAGCTTTCAGGATGGAATCAATTAAAGAATCGGTTGTGGTACTGTAGGGTATATCCTTGATGATGAGCGTTTTCTTATCCAACTCTTCAATTCGAGCACGAACACGAACTTTACCTCCACGTCCACCTTGGTTGTAGTTAGAAACATCGACATAACCGCCCGTTTGAAAATCGGGAAACAGCTCGAAGGATTGCTTTTTGAGCACCTTGATGGATGCTTTGCAAAGCTCTTGAAAGTTATGCGGAAGAATTTTGGTGGAAAGTCCCACGGCAATCCCTTCAACCCCTTGCGCAAGCAAAAGTGGGAATTTCATGGGAAGCGTTATGGGTTCCTTTTTACGGCCATCGTAGGTCAATTGCCAACGGGTGGTTTGCGCATTGAATCCGACCTCCAAAGCAAATTTTGATAACCGAGCCTCGATGTAACGAGGCGCGGCGGCCGAATCTCCGGTGCGAACATCGCCCCAGTTTCCTTGGCAATCGATCATCAGTTCTTTCTGGCCCAAATTCACCAAGGCATCACCGATGGCCGCATCTCCGTGAGGATGGTATTGCATGGTTTGCCCAATGATGTTCGCCACCTTGTGGAAACGCCCATCATCCATTTCTTTCATGGAGTGCAAAATGCGCCTTTGTACCGGCTTTAAACCGTCTTCAATAGCCGGAACGGCACGTTCCAGAATAACGTAAGAGGCATAATCGAGAAACCAATTTTCGTATAACCCCGAAACGGCGGGGATATCGTGGATTTTCTCGGGTTGGTTGGATTGTTGTTCTTCGCTCATAGCAGGATTTCCCGAAGCAAAAATACTTCAAAAAAAGGGAAAGCCTTTAAACAAAGAATTAACGAATGGAGCCCAGCCAAGATAAAATTTCGCGAGCAACGCTGAGATCGATGCGGTTGCTGGGATCGGCGTAGGATTTCATGTTCGATTCCCGGTCTTTCCCGGTCTTTTTTAATACGTGATTCACTCCTTTTAAAATCACGATTTTCGATTTTTTAGAGCGATTGGCTAGAATTTTGGCATCTTCAACCCTCACTTGTAAATCGCGATCGCCTTGAAGTACTAAAACAGGCATGGATAATTTTGAAATTTCTTCGGCTGGATCTACGGCCATCCAAGAAATCAAATACGGTTGAACACTAGGACGGAAGAGGCTCATCATGAAAGGATGCACATCGGAAACCTGAGTTCCTGTTCTCAAGGTGGCTAAAATGGGAAGCGCCATTTCCTGGATTTCTTTCGGCTGTTTCCCGATTTGTTCTTGAAGAATTTCACCAGCCGAACGTCCGGGTCCAGCCAAAGAAATGAATCCTTTCACCGGCACTTTTTGGCTGGCTAAAATACCGATTGTACTCCCTTCAGAATGGCCGGCAATGATCACCTCATAGCCCAATGATCTCAACCATTTTGCCCATTCTATTGCATCTAAAACAAAAGTTTCAAATCGCAACGAACGCTCATTAAAATTTTTAACGGTCGATTTTCCAATGCCTCTTTTGTCGATTCGAAGCACTCCTACCCCACCCTTTTGTAGTTCTTCACTGAGTTGCAAATAGGCATTGGATTTCATTTGCGGATTGTTCCCATCGCGGTCGGTTGGCCCGCTTCCGGGAAGCAACAAAATGACCTGTTTGACCTTCTCGGCGGGCAAATCCAAAACCCCTCTCAAAGTATCTCCTTGAACAACCACTTCTACTTCTTGGCTGTTCTGAGCAAATGAAAAAAGGGTTACAAAAAGTAACCCCAAAAAAATGCAATATCTTCTCATCGGGTAAATCCGTATTTATCAATTTTATTGTAGAGATGGCTTCGTTGAATACCAATTTCTTCAGCGGTTTTGGTGATGTTCCATTGGTTGGATTTCAATTTCCGCTCGATGAATTCCTTTTCAACAAAATCTTTGTAATCGTGCAAATCTGAAAAATTATTGATGATGGCTTCCAAGGTGCTCATGGAGCCGAACTCGAGGGGACGTGTAAACTGATTGACTTCTTCGTCGGAAATCACGTCGCCGCAAAGAATAACCAATCGTTCTACCACGTTTTTCAATTCACGAATATTTCCCGACCAAGGAAAGGTTTTCAACGCTTCCAAGGCTTTTACGGTAAATCGCTTTTGAGGAATATGGTATTCCTCGCAGGTCTCTTTAAGAAACTTATCAGCCAAAATAGGAATATCGTCTTTGCGGTCGGCCAAGGCCGGAACGTGAACGATGATTACGGAAAGTCGGTGGTATAAATCAAGTCGGAAGTTTTTTTCTTCAATTTCCCTTACGAGGTCTTTGTTGGTAGCGGCGATCACGCGCACGTCGACTTTGATTTCCTTTTCGCCGCCCACTCGGGAGATTTTCCCTTCTTGGAGAGCACGAAGAACTTTGGCTTGAGCGGCCAAAGGCATATCGCCGATTTCGTCCAGAAACAAGGTTCCGCCATTGGCTTGCTCGAAGTAACCAATGCGTTGCTTGATGGCGGAAGTGAAGCTTCCTTTTTCGTGGCCGAAGAGTTCACTCTCGATCAATTCCGATGGAATGGCTGCGCAATTCACTTCGATCAAAGGACCTTTGGTTCGGTTTGATTTGTCGTGAATCCAACGTGCCACCAATTCCTTTCCGGTTCCATTTTCACCGGTAATGAGCACCCTCGCTTCCGTTGGCGCCACCCGATCGATGGTGGATTTTATGTTTTGGATGGCCGACGATTCCCCGATGATTTCTTGGGTTCTGGAAATTTTTTGTTTGAGAACTTTGGTTTGCGCCGCTAAATGTCCGCGATCCAAGGCATTGCGAACGGTAATGAGCAAACGATTCAGGTCCGGTGGTTTTACGAGAAAGTCGAATGCACCCAATCGGGTGGCTTCCACGGCCGTTTCCATGGTTCCATGTCCGGAGATCATGATGACCGGAAGATCGGGATACATGGATTGCAATTGAGCCAGGCACTCTAAACCATCCATTCCAGGCATTTTGATATCGCACAATACCAAGTCAAAATGATTTTTCCTTGCCGCATCTAATCCGGCATGTCCATCCTCGGCTTCCGTAACTTGAAAACCCTCAAATTCCAATAAATCTTTCAATGCGGCCCGAATGGCACGCTCATCGTCAATAATGAGGATGTTCGACATACTTCACTCCTTTTTTTAAAAATGTCGGCCGGCCCTGTAAGCCGGATTTTGTCTGAGGGTTTCCCCCGAGCTTGCCATTCATCTAGCCTTGCAGTTGCCCACAAGGTCCATCGGCCTACCCACAGTGAAATCCCCGAAGGAATCGAAACGGGCCGCTTCTGTTCACTGCCTATTTGGCCTTTCAACGCGTGAGGTTTATCCCTCCTTCAAGTCACCTTGAAGCATCGTGGGCTCTTACCCCACGTTTTCACCCTTGCCTTGCTTTCGCAATCGGCGGTTTTTCTCTGCGACACTCTCTGTCACCGTTTCCGGTGCCTTCCCGTTAGGAAGCACGCTGCCCTTGGTTGTCCGGACTTTCCTCTTGCTTTCTTTCAAACAAGCGACAAGCCGAACCGACCGACTTCGCAAATCTAATCAATTCAGCTCGAAATTGTCTAATAAAAAGTACGGAAAATTTTCTTGTGGAAATCTATTGCTTCACCCACTTTTGTTTCACCCAAACTCCCTGAGATTTTCCCATGATCCAATACATTCCTGGGGATAGTTTTTGAATATCCCATTCACTCTTCTGATTTTCATCTTTAAAAACCAATTTCCCTTGAATATCAATTATTTGAAGCTCAGAGATGGGTTTCGTTGACCGAAGAAATTGACTTCCTGGATTGGGATAAAAGGAGTTATTGGAAATTGGCGTTTCGTGGTTTGAATTTACGTTGCACATCAATTTCATGATTTCGATCCAAAGTTGATTATCGAATCCCGAAAGGGTGGGATTGATTCCACCAGCCGATTCGCCGAGGCGAACGACCACCAAATTTTCTTGCGGCCAGATGTACAGTTTTTGATCGTTCCTTCCGAGGCCGCAAATCACCCGGCTTGGGGCGGCCGAAATAAGGCTACCTCGAATGATCAAAGGCACTTGGGGCAATTGATAACTGGGTTGTCCGTTGAGCCACCACAAATAACCGTAGCTTTTGTTCAACAATTGGCTTGGACTAACC
>JACCDO011412511.1_pt1 | contig 11001 bp, 11 predicted proteins | sample 7446101 | NCBI WGS metagenome assembly JACCDO01 (sample SAMN15323440, study PRJNA562643) | freshwater metagenome | isolation source: river surface water | place: USA:Blue River Watershed | collected 2017-08-16
CATCACTAATAATTAGCGATAATTTAGTGTAAAAATGAATATGATACACATACAACATACATTATTTTATCGAAGATATTATTATGTAGGCTTATTAATAAAAACACAGTTTATTGCCTATTCATCACTAATAATTAGCGATAATTTAGTGTAAAAATGAATATTTTGAATATGACATAATATGAAGTATAAATAAAATTGTTTTTGGTGAAATATAAATAGCCTTATATATTAAATATGACTTGGTGTAATTTTGAACCATTATATACAGATGAACCAGATAATTATCATTTATTATCAACATGCTTATTTATTAAAAATAAATATATTAAAACATCATATGGAAAAGTACGTGATGTAAATGAGGAAAGACAAAAACAATTTATGAAAACTATAGCAAAACATGCAGAAACATATGAAAAAGGTTATTGGGATAAAAATACAAGATTACGTATATATATAGACAAAAGTTTAGAAAAACATGAACGTTGGATTAATATGTTAAAAAAATATGGTAATCACCCTTTTTTTCAGTGGGTTAAATATGATATTCCAGGTAAAAAAGACCCAGAATTTCAAGATTTACATATTGGACTTATAGGAACTATAATACGTTTTCATCCCTTATTTGTAAAAAATGATAAAATTAACTGTATTAGCGTAGTAGATATTGATAGTATGTATACTGAAAAATGGTTAAATGAAATTAATGAATTCAAAAAATCAGATAAAGATTTACACTGTTTTAGTTCTAAATTTTTATTTCCTTTTTATGGAACTATAATTCCAGGTATTTCAAATGACATACCTAAAGGATTCTGGATACCTGCGGGACTTTTTTCATCTAAAATTAGATTCCCAAGTTGGAGATGGAATAGATTACCTGAATTTATTGAATCTAAACATATTATGAATAAAATGCGTTATTTTGATGCGTTTAAGATGGCATTATTTGATAATAAAATTGACCAATTTTACGAAGATTTTGAATATGGTTTAGATGAATTAATTATAAATGATATCGTTAATTATTATTTAGATAAAAATAAATTTAAAATTATGGTAACGAATGCTGTTAATTCACCTCAACCTAAATTTATTCGAGATAGAATTATGGTTTATTTAAAATGGAATGACCTTAAAACTAATCGCATGATTAATTTATATAAAATGTTGCGTGTTAAAAATTTAAGTCATTTAGAACATGTTATGAATAAAATGGATAATATTAATGGTATTATATCTTTGTTTAATAAAAAACCAATTATAGATTTTTTAAAAGAATTACAAATTGATAGAAGAATTATATATGTTATTGAAACTTTTAAAAATGATGATTTAAAGAATTATACTCCTCTTAACAAATTTATTTTTAATCTTAATTAATTATCTTATGAATTAAACATTATAAAATTAAATATTATACAATAAATGTAAATTTATATTATGATTTTTAATTTAAAATCCAATAATATAATAATGAAATTAGAGTTTATTATTATTTTTATTATTTTTATTTTATCTATAATTGCATCAGGTTATAATAAAAAATATGAATATTTCGAAAGTTGTATAATAAATCAATATCAGAATAAAAATAAATTTACACCTATTAATATGATAATTCAAGAAGATGATGACCCATATAATTCAGATAATAAAAATCAATTAATAAATAATAATTCACGTGAATTTGTATTTACAGCCGAAGAATTAAAATATTTATTAGATAAATATCCATTAGTTCCAGTTAAAAATGAATATTATGAAGTTCAATCATTTAAATATACTTATTTTGAAAAAACAAATTATTATAAACTTAGTATAGAAAAATCTTCAAAAATGATTACAAATTTATTTAATAAAATTAAACTATATCTTGATAATAATTCTAATTCTAAATTAACTATTTGTAATGCAAATACACCATGTATATTAAAATTAATTGATTCTAAAATATTAAGAGTCGGTGAATCTAAAAAAGATACATTAATGATTGAGGGTCAAATATTATTAGAATATGTTGATAGGTCTGTAAAAATACTTATTAATTTTGTTATTAGTGATGAAGAATCAAATTCGGATATTTCAATTCATAAATTAAAATTAGAAGGTTATGAATTAATATCTGATAAATTAGCTAGTAATTCAATTGAATTAAAAAGTAATTATTTAGAATTAGATACTAATAATGTTTTTTCAAAATATAAAGGTAATTTAAATGATAAGACAACACCAAATAGACGTGGAATATTATTAAATGATAATCAAATTAATCAACAATTAAATGAACGAGAATATAATCAAAAAATAAACTATAAATGTTATGGTAAAGATGAAATTAATAAGTTAGCATGCGAATCTATATATGATAGATTTGGTAATAAGTTAGAAAATGTTGGTGTATGGGATTATGAATGTATTAAAGATGAAGAATGTCCTTTTTTTAAATCAAATAAAAATTATCCAAATGAATTTGGGAAATGCGTAAATGGTAAGTGTCAATTACCCGTTGGAATAACTCAAATATCGCCCCATAAGTTTTTAAATGAAGATAAAGCGATATGTTATAATTGTAAAGGTAATAATATAAATTGTTGTAAAGAACAAATTAATCCGGATTATAAATTTGAGAATGATATGGATGAAAGAATTAAAAATACAGAATTATTAAAATCTAAAAATTTATCAGTTCAATAATAGTATTTATATTAAATATTATTATTCAACCTATTTTACGATGATTATAATCGATAATTAGGCATATAAATACATAAATTTACATTATTCAATATAAGACCAATATAATATTATGTAGTATAATGTGTATTAATGCAAAATATGATTATTCAACCTTTTTTTACAATGATTATATTCGGTAATTAGGCATATAAATACATAAAATTACATTATTCAATATAAGACCAATATAATATTATGTAATATAATGTGTATTAATGCAAAATATGATTATTCAATCTATTAACAATAAATAAATATATAAATTAGATTGATTATATATTTATTTTTAAATAAGGAGCCTATTGTTATTAATATCTGTAAGATTACATTTATTAATACCTATTTTATATAAACATTCCGGATTTGGATTATCAGTAATAATATTAATTTCTTTAAAAAATTTAATAACACCATCATGCAATTTAATTTTATCAGAATTTTGATATAAATAAGAAGGATTAAAATCAAGAAATTGTAATTTATAATAATCATCACCATTATTAGTTAAATATGGAAAATTAGTAAAAATAGCTTTAATTAAAATATAAGATTCTAAAGAATCAAATGATTTATTACAAATTAAACATATATTAGTTTTATAGGTATTAATACTATTAATAACACTCATCTTATAATCTGTAGTATCAATAGTAGATTTTTTATAATAAGGTAATAACATATCAGTAATATTAGTATTAAGACCTTTAGTACCAATAATTCGAATAGGATAATTTTGAGATAAAGTTTTAATAGTATTATTTGGATTGGATACAACTATAAAGAATGCATCTATATTTTGATTAGTAAAAGAATCAATAATTAATTTAGAATTAAATGCATCTAAGTTTTTTATATTAAATGGGAAATTAAAAGTATTCTTTAGTTTATTTAATAAATAATAAGAACCACTATTCTTATGAAGTGTGCCAATATTTTTATTTGATAAATCAGACCAAGAATAAATATTAGAATTAGCGGGAATAATAAGCGTAATATCTTCGAGACCAATAGTGGTAATAAGACGAATATTAGAATCAGGTTTATTATCGATATAATCATATAAAATATCTTGTTGAACTAGAGCTAATTGATTTGGAAATTTTTCAACTAAGTTAATATTATCTAAAGAACCGCGAGAAATTTTATTAGTATCAATAGGATAAATAGATTTAATATTTTCAGCAATATTCCAATATAATGAAGTTTTAAACCATGAATTAATAATAATAGAATTATAAATCATAGGTTGAGGTGTAATAGTAATAGGTTTATAATTAATGAATGAATCATTGGAATATTTTTTAGATTTTAAAAATATATATAGAATCATAATAATTAAAATAATAAAAAGTATCATTATTATAAATATTAGAAATTAGAAACGGTATTTTTATGTTATTTTATTATAAATGTTAGAAATAAGAAATGAATTACATTTAGTAATATTTATTTATTTATTATTAGGAGTATTAATATGGAAAATGAAACCGAGAATAATGTTTGATAATGAAGGAAAAATGAAACAATTTGGAATTGGAAATAAAAAAAGTGTATTTGCATTTCCAATGATGGTCATAATTTTAGCAATAATAATATTTTATTTATTCGAGATTAGAATGTTATATAAAGCGAATTTAGTTTAAAAACTATTTCTATTCATTATATAAATGAGTATGAATAAAGAAGATATATATGATTATTTAAATAAACAATTAACAGAAATTTTTAATAATTCTATAAAATTAGAAGACTTAAAAATAGAAAAGAATCTTAAAATAGAAAATAAGATAGAATTAAAAAAATATTTTGAAAATAAAATAAGAGATTATTTTAATGAAATACTAAGTAAAAACAAACTATTTAATAAATATGAGTTTATTAATTTAAAAGCAGAACTAATAGTTGAAAAAAATAAAGTATCATCTATAAATAAAGACTTTAACGAATTATTTTCAAAAAATAATAATATCTTATTAAGATTAGGTTTAGAGGATAATAATTTTTTTACAATATTAGAACAATATATAATAAATTTTGACATAAAAAAGAAACATAATTTAATAAAAAATTTAACAAATAAATTAAATTTATCAGAAGGAGAAATAAAACTTTTATTAGAGAAAAATGACCATTCTTTTATAAAAAAAGATACCAAAAAAACATTTTTCAATGATATTTTTTATCAAGAATTAGTAAATCAATTATATTTATTATTTGAATTATCATTAGTAATATGTGTTCCATCAAATAAACCTCAAGGAAAAAAATTTATATATGTTTATCCAAATCAACAATTACCAAAACAATTATATTTTATTAGTATAGTAATAAATTTAAACGACCCATTGGATAAAATATATTATGAAGCAGCAATAGTTTTAGATTTAATAAATAAAAATTTAAATTTTGCAGTAAGAGATACTTTATTAATAAAAAAAATAAGTGAAACATTAGGTGATATATTTTTAACAGAAGAAAAAGAAAGAATATATCAAGCAACATTTTTAGAAGAGGTTGAAATAAATGAAATAAAATTTGACCCATATGATAAAAATGAAGACCTTCCTATAATAGAGATTGAAGTAGAAGGTGAAAAAAGAACATTTTTATTAGGAAGAACCAATAATTTATATGAAGATGACAACCATTTAAATAATTTAGTTGGTAAATTAAAATTTACGGATGATACATATTCTGAAGCTAAAATATATTGGTGTAAGGATTATATAGAATAAAAATTAACTATTATTATATTAATTAATAATAATTAATATGAAAAAAGTGATGTTTTCAGATAAAGTTGATGTTAAAGAATATGATATTAATGAACCAATTGCAGATTTAACTAAACCATTTTATAAAAATAATATATTTATATTTTTTATTATATTTTTGTTTTTATTTTTATTTATTTTCTTAGATTAATTAAAAAATATATATGAAACCTCAATTAATAGATTATAGAATTTTAGAACAAGAATTAAGTCATAATAAATATTGCAAAACATCATATAATCTAAACATTATTTTAACAATTTTATTTATTATTATTTTATTTGGATTTTTATATTTTAAAAGACAACAAAAAATTAATAATTTAGCAACTAATAATACTCGTATGAATAGTTTATTAGGTGTTATAAATAGATTAGAAGAACAAAAAACTTTAGTAGCAATTCCAAGAAAATTAACAATTTCAAATGAAAATAAAGTAAATGATTTTGAATTTACTGAATCCGATGATTCAAAATGGTTTTAATATAATTTTTTATATATTTATAATATAATATGCCTAGAGATTATAGAACAGGTTCAATTACTTTAGAAGAAGCTAAAGAACAATTTCATAAATATTATGATAAAAGAGGTAATTCTAATATTGGAAGATTACGTGCTAAATTAAATGATATGAAGTATCAAAAAAAATCTAAATTTACCTTAAAACCTGGTGCTAAAGGTTCTATTAAATATATGTTAGAAGAAGGTCCTCGCACTTTTGATATGGAAGGTGTTGATTGGTTTCCAGAAGGAACTGAATTTGAATTTAATACTATTGGGTATGATAAACCAGTTAAAGGTATTTCATTAGGTGCAACTAAAGATAAAACTGATAAACCGGATGATGAAGCATATGGTCCAAAAGTTAAAAGAAAGGATGGTAAAGAAGTATTATATAAAAAATATTTTAAAAAACAATATAAGGAATGGAAAGATAAATCTGAAAAAAAATCAGGTGATAAAAAGAATATAGTCGATATCTATTGGGAAAAATATAAAAAAAATCCTAATCAATTAAAAAGAAAAAATAAAAAAAAATTATCAGCTTCTGAATTAAAGAAAAAGATTTTAGAAATTAAAGAAATGAAAAAAGAAGTTGAAGCTGTTAAATTTGAATATGATGGTCATTCATATTATATTACATCCGATTTATTAATTTTTAATACTGAAAATGATAAACCAGAATTAATTGGTAGTTTATCAGATATTGATGAAGAATTCCGTAATTATTTAATTACAAAAGGTTATATTATTATGATTGGTAATAAATATTTATTAATGGACGAAGATTCATCTAAATTCTATTATTTTAAAATTATTGATAGCGATAAAAAATATAAAATTAATTCATTAAGAGAAGTCTATGATTTAAATAATAATTTAGTTGCAAATAGTTTAGAATCATTTTTAAATTTTAATGATATAGAAAATTTTGAATTAGAATTAGTTGATAATGAAATTGATAGAAAATCACCCGTAAAACAAAATACTAAAAAAGATAAAGAATCTAGTAGTGAATCTGAATCAGATTCAGAATCTGATAATGATGACCAAGATATTACCAAATTGATGAAAGATATTAAAATGGTTAAATCACCAAAAAAAACATTAACTAAACAAGATAAAGATAATATTATTTCTAAATTATCATCAAAAGGATATAAAAAACTTAGAGGTTCTCCAATTAAAAATATTGTAGAAAAATTAAAATAAATTTATTATAAAACTATTATATATAATGAACTTATTTACATCATTAAATTATTTATTCTCTGATATTAATAATGATATTAATAATGATGATTCCGATATTTTAGATTTAGATGATGAAATTAAGGCTTATTTCAGTCTTAAATCAAAATATATTCGATTTATAGATACTATTTTACTTAAAAAATCTGCATCTCCTAAGTTTGAAGCACATAATAATGGTTTATTAATTAAAAATATGAAAACAAATATGCCTCTTGAATTTATTGAAACTCCTGGATGTTTAACAATTAATATTGTTGATGATATTAGTCGAAAAGTTTTATTTCAAAAAAAAATATTAACTTCACAATCTATTGATATTAATAAACGAAGTGATGAATTAAAAAAATTAATAAAACAAAATTTAATTATTAATGCTAATTCATCTATTCAAAATAAACTTAATTCATTAATTTTAACAAGACAAAAATTAGAAATTCATAAAAATAATAATTTATTATCTGATGAAGAAGCAATACAAAAAATTAATTTAATTTCCGAAAAAATAAGTGAATTAGAAACTGAATATAATTATTTTAGACGAAATTTTTCAAAATGGTTATTAGAATTAGATATCCTTAATACTTTAAGACGTGAAGAAATACTTAAATATGATAAAACTTATTATTTTAAAGAATTAAATGATACATATTTACAAATTAAATCTAGACAAAATTTCAATAATCTTATTGATAATAAATTTTTAATTAAAGATATTTTGAAAAATTTTAGAATTATTAATGCTATTCAATATCAACGCGATTCTACAAATACAGGCGCTATCGCTTTTAATACCGATAGAAATGAATATGTTATTTTAAAAGAAGATATTAATTCTCAAATTCAATCTGTTAAAGTTTCCGATTTTGATAATATTACTTCTGTCATTCCTCTTAAAAATATAAAATTAATAAATGGAATATACTCTAAATTAGACCTTAAACTTGCAAAATCTTTTTTTGTATCCATTATAGATATTAATAAAAAAATTAAAGATGCTGGTTTTGAACCATATTACCCTGAAATTGTTAAAGAAATTAAAATTGAAAATTTTGGTGGTAAAGAAGAATATTATAAAAAAGATGGTGTTGCTTACTTAAATAGTGTAAGTAAAATTAATAAAGATGATACTGAAATTAAATTAAAACCTAATATAACTGATAATATTGAAGTATCAAAGAGTGATACTGATAAATACGATAATTTATTTGATAAAAATTTAAATATTAGATTAGTTTTTACTTCTAATTTAATTGGCAATGATAGTTTTAAATATCCAGGAAATGGTTATAAAGAATCTATTAGTTTAGAAATTAAGAAAAATATGATGTTTGATAACTTATATAACACTCCAAATTGGCGTAAAATCTTATCTAATTCATATTTAGAACGTGAATCAAAAACAGGTAAAATAATACCAATTATTATTGATAAAATGCAATTTGCTACTATTGAACATTATTTAATGTTTAAAAAATATTATAATAAACCTAATATTTACGGTGAAAAATTAGAACAATATAATAATTATGCTATGAAGTTTGTTTTACCTAAAAATAGTTATGATAGTTATGCTGAAGATGATGCTGATATTATTTTAAATATTGAATATTTAGGTTATGAACAACGTGATGATTGGGATAAAATTAAAAATGATGAATTAATTAAAGCTTTATTTGCAAAATTTACTCAACATTTAAATCTTAAACCCGCTTTATTAAATACCAAGTATTCCTTATTAATGCAATATAATTCAAATACTAATGAATTGGAAATTGCAGTTAATCATATGAAAGTTCGTTTGATGATTACTAAAGGTGAAATTCCAGATAATTATAAAAATGCTAATGAAGATAAAACTGAATTTTATAGAGTATATGACAAAATTATTAGACCAGAATCAAAATTACCATCAATCACTACTTCACCTCAAATTAAAGAACAAAAAGATAAAAATAAATTAGAGGGATATTATTGGTTATCTATATATGATAATGAAGGTAGTGGTTATGATGTAGCTATTAAGTTTAATGATTTAGATATTCAAGCATTAGGTTTTTATGACGAAAATAGTAATAAAATACAATATTTTAGCGATAGTGGCTTAGATGAAGAAACACTTGAAAATTTATTTGATATTATTATGCAATCAATTGATGGTTTAACAAAAGATGATTTAAGATTAAAAGAAATAGATTATTATTTAAATAAAAAGAAAAATGTTGTTTTTGTTAAAAAAGATGATATTGATATTACTGTTGGTATTATGAAAAATATAGATGGTATCGAATTTATTGATTTTAATTAAATTACGCGAATTTATCATATTTAATAGGCGTAAATTAGATGTATTTAAGAAATAGATACACATTATCTATACATAATTAAATGGAAACATAAGTAAATGTGATATAATGTTGATTAATTTATTTTAACATTATATTACGCTAATTTATCATATTTAATAGGCGTAAATCTGATGTATTTAAGAAATAGATACACATTAACTATATTTTTATTTTAATGAAGATAATAAAATAAGATTATATAATAAATGTCATTTATTGATTTTATAGAACCATGGTATTTTTTTATATCATTTTTCATCGGTTTATTTTTTGTATATATATCAACACCAACACCAGAAGTTATAATTAAATATCCAACACCGGATAAAGCAGATAAAACAATATTTGAGGATGATGCGGAGAATTGTTATAAATTTACAGCGAGTGAAGTATCATGTCCAACAAATAAGTCAGAAATAAATAAGATACCTGTTCAAAGAAAGATAGAAACATTTCGTGGTAAAAAATGAATAGTTGTTTAAAATAGATAGCTTCTGTAAGTGAAATTATAAAAAATAAATAGTTGTTTATAATAAATGGGTAGTGTTAGTGATATGGTAAAAACTGAAACTGGACGTATTATAGTATCAGTTATTTGGGGTTTAGGATTGGCAGCATTATTTAGAAAAGCTTGTAAAGGAAGAAATTGTATAGTTATTAAGGGTCCAAAACCTACAGAAATGGATAATAAAATATTTGAATTTGAAAAGAAATGTTATAAATATAATGTAGAAACAACCAAATGTGAAAATAAATAAGTTAAAGTTTATATAATAATATTTTTAATATCTTATTATTATATAAAATAATATAAGCTATGTCTGAATTAAATACTAGAAATGAGATATTACCGGAAGACCAATTAGACAGAAGTAGCTTCTTTAAAAAATTCTGGGATTTTTTATTTGGTTCAAGTGTAGGTGTATCAGCTGCATCAACTATTACTGCAGCAGCCGCACCAACTAGTGCATTTGCTACTCCATCTGCTGTTGTCGGTTCAACAATAGGAAATGTAGCATCATCCACAATTTTACCTGGAATTGCTAAAGGTGCTTTAGCAGTTGGAACAACTACATTAGGTGCATTACCTGCAGCCCCATTAGTTATAGCCGCATCGGCTGTAGTAGCGTATAAAACAATAGATTATACTATTAAAACTGATACTAGTAGATTTGATAAAAAATATAAAAAGATACTTGAGGACCAAGAAATAAATCAATATATTCGTGGATTAGACCATTTTTTATTTAGAATTAAAGAATCAATGAGAGGTATGAGTAAATTTAATCAATTTACCAACTTAACTACCCATGATAATTATTGTAAATTATACCTCAAAATTAGCAGAAAAAAGCCTATTTTTGATGGACTTTTTAAAGAG
>JACCDO012003755.1_pt1 | contig 11000 bp, 4 predicted proteins | sample 7446101 | NCBI WGS metagenome assembly JACCDO01 (sample SAMN15323440, study PRJNA562643) | freshwater metagenome | isolation source: river surface water | place: USA:Blue River Watershed | collected 2017-08-16
CGGCGTGCGGCAGAGGAAGCTCAACAGGTTGATGCAGCGGCAGAGGAAGCCCGACAAGCCAACAAGGCCCGTGATATGGCCGCAAGAATTGAAGCTCTCGCTCGAGAGCATGAGCAGCGCAAGGTGCAAGAATCTGAGCAACGCACCCCACCGATTTCCATTCGAGTCCGGCTACAACATGCTGAAGCGATCGAAAAAACGGTGGAGCTGTGATAAGGGTGTTGTTTTTGTTGATATTTGTAATTTTTACAGTAATATATAAGATAAAGATGCGAAAGATTTAGCGCGCAAGAAATTACATTTGCTCTTCTGTGTCAACAAAAACCACTGAGAAGAGCGTAAATGCTGCAAATAATACAATTAACGAATGCGCTGCTCCAGCAAGGCGAAGGGAGTAATGTTGCTTTGTTGTGCAGCCTCTTGTAATTGTTTGAAGAATGCGATAGCTGTTTTCAGCGCTTGACGTGCTTGTTCCAGATCATTGTCATCTGCAATTTTGATTCGAACAAGTTTGCGAACGCTGTTTGCACCTGCCACTAAATAATGGATTTGTCGCTCTGTGAGCTTCCCTCTGAATTCATCAGGCATATTATCAATGACTGAGTGCGGAGTACTAGCTTGCTCGTCGAGTCGAGTGCTGCTATCGTACGGCAAAAGCCATCGAGAGAGTGCTCCGCGTAAGACGCCTAGAGTCTTCGCAGTGGAGTTCAGTTGGTCAGTAAACATCATTCCCGCCTCCGCAGCGGCAACAGCGTATAAGAGATCTTCCTCTCTTTCGATTGGTCGCTGCAATAATAATTCAACTTCAGTCCACCCGTTATCTAGTGCACGTGTCCACGGGTTGCTACCCGTGAAAAACGCCTCTTCTTCCATTTCTTGTGCCGCCTGTCGCTCTTTTTCCACTCGCCTTCGGTCTTCGCGTTGTAGAGCCTTTTCTGCCCGCTGAGCTTTTAACTTTTGCTCTTTCAACTGCTGCGCATTTTCTGCAGAGGACCTGCGTCCGGCGGGTACTCGTCCTGGCTTTTGGGTGCGGGGGACGGACGGTGCATTGCCTTTGCTTTCTTCACGCTCGGATTCTTCGGAGTAATCCAATGAAGCGCTGGGTACCGATGCAGCGCTCAATCCGTCCAACAACCCCGTGGGCGGTTGACGAATGCGAGGGCGATTGGTATTTCCGATCCTCGCTCCTGCGGCTGAGCCTTGCGGCGGCGCAGACAGTTGGTGCTCAATGTCCAGGGAAGCCTTAATTGGATGATCAGCAGCCATTGCGCTGCTGCTTTCAGGAAGGTTTTGTAGTGTAGCTGCACTAGAGGATCCTGCTGCTGCCATTTCATCCATGGTATGTCTACGTCGACGATTAGCATTTTTGAGAACATTTTTGCCTTGTCTGCGCCGCATTTCTTGTTGGTCGTCAATACTGTTATCATCCTGATCCGATTGCATAGCCTGCAGCAGGTCTGCACTGTTTGCATTAGTGTTCCTAATAGTAGGCAATTCAGATGCCGAGGCAATGGCACGCTGAGCGCCTTGTGAAGGTTGGTACGATGTCTGTTCAGACACGGGTTCGTCAGTTAGGCGGCGAGCCCCACGAAGAGCTTTGCTGCCTGAGTTGTTGGATGATTGGATTAGCTGCTCAGGATGAGATGGAGAAACTTGCACAGAAGGTTCTTGGCGCGGTCTTTGTCGTGGGATATGTCGGCGAGGTACCGCAATTTCTTCGGGCTCTTCTACATGTGCACTGGTGTTGTTATTATTCGCTTGTGACAAGGATGCCTTTTTAATGCTTGTGTGTTGAAGATAGCCACCTATCTCGTTATCAGAGTCGCTGCGATTGCGCCCATTGCTGGTACCAATTGCGCTACTGGAGTTGTTATTAGCATTGGTATTCTCTGTTCTCCATGCTTCAGCACGTGAGCTACGATGCGTACTGTGCTGTTGACTTCCACCAGGCGCACTGTCATCACTATCGTTTGGAGCATCATTGGACGCAGCCGGTCGGCGACGCGGACCACGGCGAGGCCCTGCTCCACCTAAACCAACGGAAAGTGCTTGTCCTGAGCGCAGTCCTGGACTGGCAGCATTATCATCCATCCCGTTAGCACCAAATGTGGATCCACTGTTGTTGCTGGGAAGAACCCGTTCGTTCCCGCCGGCAATGTCGCGATCACGAGGACCTCTACGTACTGTATTTGTATTGGCCTCTACTACACGCGGACCACCGACCCGCCGAGGCGGCGCTTCTGCCGCCCAATTGCGCCCAACGACTCCTCCATTGTTAACAATTCCTCCTGATGCATTAGGTCCTCCTAGTGTACCGCCCCTTGCTGGCATAAATTGAGCGGTGCCTTTTCCTTGCTGAATCTGTGGCAAATCCATAGATCGCTCTAAGGCCTCAATTTGCTGCAACTGCTGTTGAAGTACGTCGACCTCGCGCTGCAGTTGCGCATTTTTGGCAAAAGACCATGCCTTTTGTCTCTGTAAGCCCATTAGTGTCTCGTTTTTTGCATCAATGAGCTCGCCCGGACCCATGTATTGCTCTGCTTTTGCCCCTCGGCTATCCACACTCAAGGCCAGGTCCTCAGGCATGGTATCGCTGTCGTAACTGCTCTCAAGCACGTCTCGGTCGACAGTCTTATGGTGTTTCGATGATGCCATTGTTGCAGTAGGACTAGGCAATGCATCCCGCCATCCGGAGATTCTGTCAGAAAGCGCCTGTGCACTTGAGGTGCCTTTTGCCCCCTTGGAGTCTTCTGGTAGAGATTTTGCGCCATCACGTCTGGCTGCAGGTTTGGCACCTGCTGCAACAGATGGTAGCTGCGCTTGCGGCTTGACTGTTACCAGCGGGGAAGACGGCGATGTCGTCAGTGCAGATAGCATGGAAAATCCTTTGCTTTGTGGGCTCGACTTGGGCTGCTGCTGTGCAGGGTCACTGGTGGGGTCCACAACAGGGGACACAGATAGCGTGTGCTCCCGCCGCCCTAGTACCCGTTCATTTTTCTCTGCAAATTCTTCTGGTAATACCTGGCTGCTTTCCAAGTCAACAACTTTCATCGAACTGCTGCGACTACTTACCCGCTCAATGCTGCCGATACTTTGTGCAGAACCTTCCATCACATCAAACGTGTCCAGCTCCTCGCCAAGTGCATCCTCATCCTCGTAGGATAGTAAACTGACCTCGTCATCTGCAGGAGCAGTGACTTCCTCCTCAAAAGCTGCTTCTATGGTGGAAGCCGACTTTCCTTCACTAGCGAGTTTGTTAATATACTGACGCATAGATTCAAGGTCTGCATCGTTTAATTTAGCCAAGGATTTACTTATGTCTTTCCCTCGCCGCAGGCTGAGGCCCGCCGCCGCCTTCACCTTTCGTTTGAATTCAAACAGAGTAGAATCTAATTCAAAACGCTCGCGATCCGAAAGAGTTGATTTGTACTCATTTATTGCCGAGAGTAAATTGTTAGCATGAACGGCTTTATCCGAAGACAGGTGCTTGCCAGCGTACCCTGCCCCCATACTTTATATTTAGCGTCCAAATATCGATTTATACCACGAATAACGATTATTCAATTAATTAGTTTTGTTTTCGAAAACCGGTTGTTTGTTACTGCAATGAACAGCGCCGCAGTCAATGATAAAATATACAGCCACGAGAAAGAAAAAGTAATCTTAGTATGTGTCAAATCTAAGCTATTTTATTTCAATTGCGAACTGCGGTTAGTTGGTCTTTTACGAGCAAATGATTTTCCACTTTCCTGTTTTCGAGCAACCTGTAATATTAAACCTGCCCATTTTTTTAGGGGCTGGTAAAACATCAACATGTTGATGTTTTCCTCGCAAAAAAAAACCCTAAAAATGGACAGGTTTAATATTAGATGCAATGCTCTTGTGACGTCACAAGAGCATCTCACCGCAAGTGGTGAACAAATGCCGCTACACAAGCTGAATGTAGCTATGTGTCAAAAAGCTTTTTTTTATAGATTTTACTCTAAGACTGTGTTTCCTTTGCTCTCTTGTTATCAATCAGCGTAGAGTAATATTTAGTTAATATAAAGTTAATACACACATCATATGATCATTCTGCTTATTGGTTATTTGCTTCGTTTGATCCGCCATACAATTGCTGAATCATCATTTCCACCTGCTGTGGCCAGCAAGCCACGCCCTGCCGATTCCAGCCACTTAGTGGTCAGGACATGGGAGCTATGCCCCCTCATTGTGAGATGCGGCGCGTCTTTAACAACGCAAGGATAATTGAATATTTGCAATCTTCCTTTGTCGTCCCCTGTCGCTACCAAGCCGAGCCCCCGACTGACATCGACGCTGTTAATGTCGGACGCCTTCTGATTGCCGCCACCCCAAATCCCCATGACACCGAAGCCCAAATGGCAGCTCTCTGTAGCCCATACCGTGTCACCCTCCACACAGTCCTGTGAAGACAACAGCTGGCGGCCTTCCGCTACATCCCAGTACAACAGCTCATGTGCAGCACATGAGCTTTGTAATAAACGGTTATCCATGCTCCAGTCTACATGCAATACAGCAGCGCTATGGCCCCGAAGGCGTTTCAGATGCTTAATCATAACATCTGAATGCGGTGTTTGTAAATTCCCACGGGTAAATTTAGCGCTATACACATCGATGAAACCGTCGTGCGAAGCTACTGCAAGCAAGCGACCGTTAGGGGAGAACTTCAGATCGGAGATATCCTCCTTGCAGTCACGGCGATGCACATGCTCAACAAAAGCTGTCTCAAATAGACAGTCTGTCGTTCGCTGGAAAGCAGCCGCTGTTTTGCCTTGATTACGAAGCGTTTTGGCGGCAATATTGGACACGTCGCAAGCATACACCGTGAAGGCGCCTCCGGCCAAACCCACAGCAAATAAGACTCCTGTTGCGTCGACACTCAGTGCACGCACCGGAGCCCGCGTCCGAGTCCGCACTACAAGTGCTTTGGTGTCTGCATTCCACAAGCACATCCAGCAATCATCACCACCGCTGGCGAAGAGGGTAGAGGTGGGAGCCATAGTCATTTTGGGAGGACACACGCCGATGCCATACAAAGGTCCGTAATGAAAGTACGATAAAGTGACTGGTTGCGCAATTGCAGCAGCCTCTATTTCACGGCGATTGGAGGGATTAGGCAAAGGCAAGCGCACTAAGCGCCCGACACCAGTCGCACAAAGGATGTATTTTTCAACCGCGTCGTCTGACATACGATGGCACACAATTGTGAGACCCAATATATCAGTGGAGCTCTTGACACCCCCTGGAAGTGGTTTCTCCTCTTGCAACAACGCAGGTCCCTTCCATGCCTTCTTGGCTTTTAAAGGATCTTTTGCTTGAGGTTTTTTTACTGGTCTCTCTTGAACAGCATCCTGCCTAAAAATACCTGAGCGAGAATTGGAGGGACCTGCTGTTGCCGGACGCCCAGTGCCCGTCGGCCTGCCAGCCATAGATTGGTTGGCTTCTGGGTTGCGCGCTCGAGAAGTTGATTCTACAGCGGATGAAGGTCTTCGCAAAGGAGCGCTTGCCGTGCGAACCGATATACCTTTGCCGCGCACTACTGCTGCTGGAACGGAGAAGGACTTAATTTGAGCAAGAGTGGGCGGACCGCTGCCCGCTCTGGGCGCGTTTCCAAAGGCGCTCATAGTCGTGAACACATCTAAGGTGATGGGATCTAGAATTGCTACTACCCCACCTTGACCGCCAACAACAAGGATGTCTGCGTTGCCAGAACCTGACTGCAACACCATCGATGATATTGACATGCCGTCAGCCAGCGCTTGTGAGACTCGAATACAGGATGATTCCTGCCAGAGATATACGTAGCCCGTATTACCTGCCGTGATAACATTGTACTGCGGTGCAACAGGGTCTTGATCATCCTGTCGTGGGACAAATACGATGCAGCGATGTGTATCCGGTGGCGCCGTGCCTACGGACTTGGGAGTGCTGTGACCACGCCCGCTCAAGCTAGCGCCTACGCCATTCTTGTTAGGTCTCTTGAATGACCAAAAACGCAAGAAGTTATGCTCGCCGCATGTCACGATCATATCGCATTGGCTTTGCTCGTGCTCAGCGCTGATAAAGGCCGTGTCTTGAAAGCTGCCCGGTGACCATTTCAAACTGCGAATTTGCGGCGGAATTCCGGGGGCAGTGGGAATATTGGCCAGAAGCTCCCCGTTGCACACAGCCCAGACGCCCATATTGTGCTTATCATCACAACCGATAGCAGCCACATATTTGTTGTCGCATGAAAAGGATGTAGCACAAACACCAGATTGGAACCATCCCCGCCCTATGCGCGCCACGAGGCCCGTCGGGGTGTCTGGGACATTGCTTTGCGGACCTGCGGTATGGACTTCCGTCTGCAGGGCTGTTTCCCATACTAGCACACACGGACTTTTGCCAATCTGCCCAGAGGCCACCAGCGAGCCATCGTTACTGACACTGAAACATGAGATGTCGTCCGTGTGGCCGTCGAAATAAGCCTGCGTACCATTGGACAGGTCGTGGATGACCATAAGAGACGCCGCAGAATACAGCACTTCTTGTCGACTTTCAGGCAGATACACCACAGGTTCCCCCGAATAGATATTGAGGTTGATTCCGTACACGAAATCACGGGCAACCGTGCAAGCTGGTATCTGCGCGGAGCGATGGATGAGACTAGGATCGAAATCGGAAGGCGCCGCCAATGCCGTGCGCGATTGCGGCATGTTGATACGATAAGGCACATCCGTCACTTTAGCAGGTATATCACCTTCATGGCGCACGAAAGGTCCCTTGCCCACAGCGGGTCGACCTGTGTCGGTAGCCGCAGCGACGTGCTGTGCAAACCCCCATTTATTCGTACGTTCACCGCCTTTATCGAAGATCATATCCACTAGCAAATCTGGATCAGCGCGCTCTTGCCCATTCCGACATAGATTGAATAAAAATGATACTACCTCCTGGCGCGGAGGCGGAGATCCGGGATATGTGAATTTCGTTAGAACTCGGGCGAAGGCAGATTCCTCAACGCGGGTACCTGCGCTCATATAAGGCTGAAACGACTTGCTGAGAATACTGCGCGCGATGCTTTCAGCAAGAGGTGCAGCGTGCTTGCTAAGCCGCTCTTCCACAGATATAAGACCTGCCTGGCGCACCTCCTGCGCGCGCTTTAGAAGCAGTGCTTTGGTGTTTTGCAAAAACACTGAAGCCTTGTGGGAGGTGCTTTGTTGTGGAGTGGGGTGCTCTATAGCAGAGGCAGAATCAAAACTTTGGTCGTTATAATTTTCTACATTTTGATTGTCTCTCGCGAAATTGCTTTCGTGAATGGATTGCGACTTGTTCTGTTTCACTTTTTTCTCAATTAACGTGTCTACCGTTTGCCAAGAAGATTTATCCTGACTAGAGCGAGAAATCAAGAAAGAAGTAAATTCTTCTAAGGAAATATTTCCATCGTGGTCTACATCATAGTGACTCACCAGTTCGACGACGCGGTTGCGATCGACACCGTTGAGGTAAAGGTGAATTGCGGAAGTGAGCTCATCAGTGCTTAAAAAGCCACTACCGTCCTTATCAAAGCGCTTAAATACACGAAGTATGTCACGTTCCACAAGCTTGCATTTCTCCATTAGCTTTTCCACGAACATGGTCTCAATATCGCCTAGGCTCTTTGCAGTAGCACTAGGTTTGCTTTCCGATGCTAGCCTGGCTTTAACAAAACGCCTCACTTTGTTATCCATGACGATTTAAAAATATATATAGTGCAATAAGTAGACGTTCGCGGACTGTTTTAAGATAATTGAAAAGTCTTCGAGAAGAATTCCCTTGGAACCCATTTAAACAGTTTTCGATTTTTTTTCGACCAACATGTTGAGCAACAAAAAAACACAAACAATCCGCGACGAATCTGGACGGGTTTTGGCATTTTGGTGCCGTTTCTTTTAGTTATAAGAGTCATATGTCACGACCTCAGCTCAATCAACGGCTGACAAAGATTCTTGGTACTCCATTTAGTAATGGAAACCTCCTTTTTACAGAGAACTCTGTACTGTCGCCTGTCGGCAATCGTGTGACGATACTGGATCTTGTCGCACAGACTACCTCTACTTTGCCATTTGAGACGCGCAAAAATATACATCACATATCAGTATCACATAATGGTCGATTTCTTATTTTAGTAGATATTGAGGGTGCTGCATTGTTTGTGAACTTGCCAAGGCGAGTAGTCCTACAGCGCTTCAACTTCAAGCGAAGAGTACATGCTTTGGAGTTTTCGCATGATGACTCCATGTTTGCCGTAACATTTGGTAGGGGCTGCCAAATATGGCGCACACCAGGTGTGCAACGCGAGTTTTGTCCATTAACTCTCATGCGCACACTCTCCGGATTTCATGACGATGCAGTATGCGTGGATTGGAGCGATGACTCAGAGAGCATTATTATTGGTGCTAAAGATTTGAGCGCAAAAATATATTACCGAGTGAAATCAAAGCGCATGGCTATGACGACCTTGTCGGGTCATAGAGATATATTGGTCGGGAGCTATCTCGCTGTTGGCGGACGGAGTGCCTACACTGTCGCCCGAGATGGAGCCGTTTTTACCTGGCAATTTGAAGATGGCGACCGAGAACAGATTTTGCCTCGAAAGCGTCCTGCAGAGAGTGACTCTGACACGAACGATGACGAAGAAGATGATGATGAAGACGTCGCACAGACCAACGATGAGGTCGTCCGAACGCGCCGTGGCGGAAAGTGGGTACTAGGAGCTAGGGAATTCCTCTGGGATCCACATACGCTTGTGTCATCATGCGCATTCAACAAAAAGACCGGACTGCTTGTTGTAGGGTTTGACCAGGGAGTCTTCGGATTGTATGAGATGCCGGGATGCGTTAATTTGCAGCGATTGAGTGTCTCTCAACAGAGTTTAAATACAGCATGTATCAACAAATCTGGAGAGTGGATGGCACTAGGGTCTGCTCGTCTCGGACAACTATTGGTGTGGGAGTGGCAAAGTGAATCGTATGTTCTTAAACAACAAGGGCACCTGTACGGGCTCAACTCTCTGGACTACTCTGACGACGGACACCTCTTGGCGACAGGAGGTGAGGATAGCAAAGTCAAGCTATGGAACAGCGCCAGTGGGTTTTGTTTTATGACTTTCACAGTGCATGTAGCGCCTGTCACAGCAGTTCGTTTCGTGGGCAAAGGTGGCGGGAAAGCTGTGCTCAGTGCGTCACTGGATGGCACGGTGCGTGCCCACGACCTGCTCCGCTACAAAAATTTCCGCACACTCACGACACCAACACCAGTGCAATTTACAAGTTTGGCCGCAGATGCCTCTGGAGAAGTTGTATGTGCTGGCTCATTGGATCCCTTTTCCATTTATGTGTGGGCACTGCAAACGGGCCGCTTGTTGGATGTGCTTGCCGGACACGAGGGCCCCGTGGCATGTCTGGAGTTCCATGGGAGCACACTAGCCAGCGGCTCTTGGGACGGAACCATGAAATTGTGGAATGTTTATAAAAACACTTGTACAGAGACTATGGAACATGGCTGCGACGTCCTTGCTGTGAGCTTCCGTCCGGATGGACGTGAAATTGCATGTTCATGCGTAAATGGCAACATCTACATCTGGGATACGGAGTCTGGCGAGCAGATTAAAGTTATTGAAGGGCGCCGAGATTTGGCGGGTGGAAGGCTCACCAATAGCGCGCAAAGTGCGAAGAGTTCTGATGCGGCGAAGTGCTTCACTACGATCACCTATACTGCTGATGGCAGTTGTATTTTGGCGGGTGGTCGGACAAAGTATGCTTGTGTATATTCGGCTGCAACAGGAGCACTTATCAAAAAATTCCAGCTTTCGCATAATATGTCGTTGGAGGGGATAGCAGATGAGATCAATTCACGCGGATTCGTTGATGGCATCAACGTGGATGCTCTCCGGGGGAGCGGATTGGCCGGGGCAGGTTCCACGCGCGATGAGAGTAATGGGGAACTGCTGGCTGCAAACACATTACCAGGTGCCGGAAAAGGATCAAGCAGTCGAGATGGCAGCCGCTCCACGAGGGCGGAGCTCGTTTCACATTGTTTACGCTTCAGCCCTAGCGGTCGCGACTGGGCCGCTGCAACTACGCAAGGCTTGCAGCTCTTCTCTGTGGACCCTGCATTGCTGTTCGTCCCACTAGATTTGGATATTGCAGTGACTCCGCAAGCAGTTACACAAGCGATAGCATCACAGCAATTTGCGATGGCACTAACGTTTTCCCTCCAACTTGGAGAGGGTGACGTCATTCGGAAGGCCATAGGAGCCACACCGTTATCTGCGGTGACTATGGTCGTGCGATCGATAGACCCACGTCTTCTTGGTGACCTCATGCGCTTTCTGGCAGATGAAGTGGTTACGAGTCGTCATTTGGAGTTTTATCTTACTTGGGTATCTTCCTTGCTCACGTTTTTTGGTCCATTCTTGCAGTCGGATCCCGTGCCGTATCAGGCAGCGCTGCGGTCACTCGTGCGTGCAGTGGGGGCACTGGAGCGAGAAATGCAGCGCAATGCGGACGACAACCAACACATGCTCGCATTTTTGCAGAGTCAGCGGTCTTTTCTTGTCGCGCAGCAAAGTGCTGACGACGAGACAGGTGATGGAGTTGCGGCGATAAGCGAGGGGAGCGCTGAAGAAGAGAAAGAACTCGCTGTTAACGATAGTGTTAAAACTGCAAAGAAGTCGAAAAAAGGAAAAGCGGCTTAGGGTGAAATTCAGGTTGTTATATACTTTGTAGTAAAATTTACTAAGAAATGCATATCAGGCCTCCAATTCATCCCATCTATTTACAAATGTAAACATACATACATAAGCTTTCTTGATAGTGCAAATTGAAACAAATAATAAATGACTAATTGCCGCGATTACACAAAAGAGTCGCTGCCAATGCCGATACCAAGGAATTTGGCCCCACCTGAGCATACTTCTTCAAAGCTTATGTATGTATGTTCACATTTGTAAATAGATGGGA
>JACCDO012276334.1_pt1 | contig 11000 bp, 11 predicted proteins | sample 7446101 | NCBI WGS metagenome assembly JACCDO01 (sample SAMN15323440, study PRJNA562643) | freshwater metagenome | isolation source: river surface water | place: USA:Blue River Watershed | collected 2017-08-16
ATAATGAACACATTCCTCTCACCATTTATTTATACCATTATCAAAAGTAGTTTCATTTTGAATATAAAATAGTAAACCATTATTATATTTTATTTTTTTGTTTAGAGAATAATATTTTTTTATTCTACAACTTCCTGATATCCAAAATAAAAGATTATACAAATAATATTTTGTAAAATATACTCTATTATTAAGGTATACATCATTTATATTTTTTGGATAATTTGTTTTTAATGGAAAATAATTTAATTTATCTAAATTAATATTATCTAATATATTTTCACTTTTTTTTGTTTTAAGTGGTATATATTCCCATCTTCCATTTATTTCTTCATCATCATCATTTTCTTCATGACTTTTATTATGATTCATAAATAAATTTTGTTTTAAAATATTTGAATCAAATTCTTGATTTTCATTATCAATATTTTGTTCTTCATATTCTTCTTCAATTAAATCTTTTGCAAAAATATTATTATTTTCTTCAAAATTAATTAATTTTTCAAATTCCGTATCATCTTCTTCATAACTCTCTGATGATTCAATATTTTCATTTAATCCTTCAATATCATTTAAATTAAAAGAATACATTGATTGATTTTCATCTTCTTTGAAGTTTTCTTCAAATTCATTTTCTTCATTTTCTTCATTTTCTTCATTTTCTTCATTTTCTTCATTATTTTCATTATTTAAATCATTATTTGATTTTTTTGAATCGTGTTCAAGTTCTTCTTTTTCTGAATCTGAATCAAAGGATAATAAAGAATATTTATTTTTACGTTCCATTTTAATTCTTTGAATAAAAAAATATGTTATAAATAGGTAAAAAAAATAAAATCATTTTTTTATTTTTTTTAAATTAAAGAATGTATAGAATATGTTGAATTTATACTTTTTTGAAGAACCTTATCTCTACTTTCACGGTATGATATTTTTTTATCAATACTTAGAGTTAAAGTATTACATTTCTTTATATTTTGTTTAATTTTTGATTCTAAAAATTTTAGTTGTATTTGTATATTTAATAATTGTTTATAATAATTATTAATTATATTTTTATCTTGTATCATATTTACGTTTATTTTATTATAAAATTTAATATCATAATTTAATTAAAAAAATAAAAAATCATTTTTTTATAATAAATGTATTTTTTAATTAATCTAAAGACTTAAAAACATCTTTAATTGAATAAATTGAATTTTTAAGAATATTATTTGTATTTAAAATATTAGTTTTATTCATATCAACTACATTTTTCTCAATAAAAGATGTTAATAATTCAGTTTGGATGATTAAATCATCATAATAAAGATTTATTAAATTTTTCTTATTTTGATCAATTGTAAAAAATTTCCAAATAACACAATTTTTTAATATGTTTCTTGCCCATATAACACTATCAATTGATTCAATTAAAAAATCACCTGTTTCAGATACTTCTTCTTTAATAATTTTCCATTCATCAATTTTTACTGAAATAGTACTTTTTAATTTTTTAGCAAAATTTATAGCATCTTTTTGTTTCATATAAATTTGATAATTAGACAAATAATAATGTAGTTCTTTTGCAGCTTCATTTTTAATTTTCATATCCAATTCTGACTCATATCCTTCTCTTACTTTACCATTACATGGTTTATCATAACCACAGTTAAGATTCCATTTATGCATACAATCCCAACAAAAATCATGATTACAATATTTACATTTCATATGTCTACAACCTTGATTTTTTTCAATTGGATTTCTACATTCAGGACACTTTTTAGTGTTAGCTACAATCCAATTCATGGTAAGTCCTTCATTTCTGTCTTTTTCCATCCATAAATTAAGTTGTTCACATGTAATAGGATAATGGTCTTCATTATTACAACAAAAACATTGTCTATTTTTACAATTTTTACATTCTACAAATATATCATTACATACATTTTTACATTTCTCAATATCTCCTTCTATAGTATTCATTAAAGATATCATATCTTCACGAATAAATACACGATTACATTGATGTCCTCTGCAATATTGCATACCTTTTCTGTTATCCATATAATCACTAATTAAAAAATTTTTGTAATCATGATATGTTTCTTTACTACCATATAATTCAAAAAATGAGGGTAACATTCTATGTTTACAGTCTGTCATTAAACATCTTGAGTGAAAACATTCATTTTTATCACCTTTTTTAGAATTAATATAACCAGAAAAACAATCAGTACAAAAAACATGTCCACATGATAAACTAGTGATATCATTTTTTTCATCAGAACAAATAAAACAATAAAAATTATCTTTAAAAGGTTCTAATTTTTTATGTTCTAAAGGTTTAAATTGGTTATATCTTTCAATCAAATCAGGTTCCATGTTTAAACGTTCATAAATTTTGTCTTCATTCCATTTCATATCTATTAATAATAAAGTAGCACTATCAATTGAAATATCAAAAGTATATGCTATTTTTGAAATAAATTCTGTCATTACATTAAAAATATTTACGTTATTTACTTGAAAATATTGAGTTTCATCACTATTATTTAATTGAATTTGATTTTTTGATTGATTATCTGAACTATCATTTTCATGATATTCATAATTATATTCATCTTCATCATCTGAATAATGATACGTATCGGTCATTTTTACTCTTTTGTTCTTATTTGATTATAAATAAATAATTTTATATTCTTTTTTTATTCATTTTTTTTAATCATTTTTACGTTTAAATAAAATATAAAAATAAAAAATGATTATTTTTTGTGTTATCATTTTAAAACAATTTAAAAAAAATAAAATCATTAAATAAAAATGCCTAACTGGTGTAGAAACGAATTGGATATTACGGGAGATGAAAGTATTATTAAAAAATTTGTAGAAGAAAATAAAAATATTAATAATGATAACAATTCTGATAATTCAGATAATGAAAATGAACAATCAGATTTATCTTTTGAAAAATCAGTACCTATAGGTAATTGGGATTATGATACTGCTATTGCACAATGGGGTTGTAAATGGGATGCAAGTGATGTTGAATTAATTTATGAAGATAATGATTCACAGGCTATATATACATTTTCTACACCATGGGGTCCACCTATACAATGGATTAAAAAAGTAGGAGAAAAATATAAAGAATTATCTTTTCATATGAAAAGTGATGAACCAGGAATGGATTTTGTATATATGATAGATATTGAAGATGGTATTATTAAAAATGAGGTAAATTATTCATTTGAAGATTATTATTGGGATGAATATGAATTTGAAGAACCATATAAAAACATAATTAATATTATGTTAAATGAAGATTTAATTAAAAAAATTATTAAAGATGTTAATATTTTTGATAGTGATAAAAATAATTTTTCAATGTATGATTTTATGGAAGAATATGTTAAATTATCCGCAAAAAATTATGTTGAATCCAAAAAAAATAAATTAAATAATGATTCTAATAATGATTCTAATAATGATTCAGATAACGATTCAGATAACGATTCAGAAAAATCAAAACCAGAAAATGAATTAATAACATTATTTGATGAAATTGATTCAAGTGGTTTTAATTCATATATATTTAATAATAGAATTGAATCTTTTTTTGATAAAAAAATTTTACCTTTAATTCGTTTTGTACGAAAACTACCAATGTATCATAGAAGATTAAAAAAAAGAAGAGTATTAGAAAATTTAAAAAAGGTATCATATATGCCTCCTTTAAATAATATTGAATATGAAAATAGAAATAGTTTTTTTATTTTAAATAAAACTCCATCTGTTTTTGCAGGTGGAGGTTATTTATTTAATGAATTAATTGAAAACCTAGATAATTAATTATTTTTATCATTTGATAATTTTTTTTCTCTTAATCTTTTTGCAAAATTTATAATTTTAGTTGAATAAGGCATTAAATGAAATAAAAAACCTATATAATTTTTAGATACTAAGTCAACACCTAAATCAGTTATTTTCTTTAAATTTAATAAATTTGAAGATTTGTTATTATTTGAATTCGGTATAATTGAATTTTGATTTTGAATTATATTTTTTAATTTAAACATATAAATTAATATACATAATATTAAGTTTGTTGACATTACTGTTTTTTTCATATTTTTCAACATGTTTATAATTATTTTCCTATATTTTTTTTTAACAAAAATATTATTTATTTTAAACTTTTTTATTTTATTTTTAATTAAATTTATAATAAAAACGCAAATTATGAATTTAATTAATATGTTTAATTTTTAATTTATTTTTATCAATAATATTAAAATGATTAAATATTTTATTTTCCATCCTATTGATAAATTGCATAAATTATGGATTAATACATTTATTGAATATCTTAAAATTAATCATTTTGATTATATAAACACTGATGATACAAATTTAAATAATTTATTTTTTAATGAAATTAAAGATTTATCTATAAATAATCAATTGGAAAATAAATTTTTTTTGTATATTTGTCATCCTATTGAATTATTAAATAATGAATCTATAAAAAATATTAAAATTTTTATGAATTCAGTTAAAATTAAAAAAATATTATATATAACTGAACCCTTAAATTTACTTATTTATAAAAAAACATATACAAATCTAATTATAAAATATCAAATATCAGAATTATGGACTTATTCTCATGGTAATTTAATATATTATAAACCTATTTATAATATACCAATTTTAAAAAAAGGAATTTGTTATAACAAACAAATTCAATTTATAAATAATTTAAACGAAAAAATAATAAATCAAAAAATTAATAATTTAAATAAAATTGTATTTATTGGTAATGTTAATAAAGAAAGAAAAGATATTATAGATTTATTTGGTGATGATATAATTATTAAAAATAATGTATGGGATTTTAATGATTTCAAAGAATTATTTGAAAATTATACTTATTTCTTAAATATTCATAGAAACGAAAAGTGTATTTGTTTAGAAAATTTTCGGATTATTCCTATATTATCAAATTATGGATATGTTTTAAGTGAAAATATAAATGATTTGGAACAAAATAATTTAATAAATTATAATATAAAATTTGATGATAAAAAAAACTTATTAAATTTATGGAATGATATAAAAAAAAGTAATGAAGTTCATACTTTAAATAATATTTTAAATATTAAAAATAATTGTGATAATTTTAGAATTGATTATTTAAATAAATTTTAACAATTTTTTTTATAAAAATTAAATATTATTCTAATCCTACACGATTTGATCTACTTCTTATTGTTTCAATTCTTGATTTTAAATCTTTACCGAAACAAACTGGTGATTTACATGTAGGAGATACTCTACCGATTTTCATAAATGATTCACTTAAAAAATGATCATTTAAATTACATTTAACAGACATTTTTTGAAAATCCTTATTTATTTTTGAATTCTCGTTGTCATTTAAAGATTTGATAAAATCATTAATTAATTCATCATCAATCAAAACATTATCATCCTTATCTTCTAGAAAATCATTATCTTCTGAAGATGTTAATATTTTTATTTCAGTATCTTCTAAAATATCCTGATATTTTATAGGTTCAGGTTCAATTAGTTTTAAAGAATTTAAATGATTATTTTCAATTTCTTTATGAGATATAATTTGAATAGGTTCTTGATTTATCGGTTTTTTAATATTTAATAGAATTTCTAGTTCCCTTAATGGGATGGGTTTAACTTTTGTTGTATCCATTTCAATTTTCATAACTTCGGTATTTTTTGTTTCTTGTTTTAAATTTACTGGATTAAGATTTGTCATCAGAGAGACATTATCATTAATTGTATTTTGATAAAAGAAAAATTCAAGATTTGGATGATATTCAATAAAACTTCTAAATGTACCAAAATGACATTTTAGATTATACTTCTTTACAAAATTATTTGTATGAGAGATATTAGCATGCACATAATCAAAGAAAATATGTGCCATTTCTAAAATTTGATTTACTGTAAATCGTTTAATAAATGACATTGCTATAATCATACGCATAAAATGTCCATGATCATTATAGAAAACTTGTGTATTATTACTTAATAAATAACTTAGTTTACATTCTTCTCTAATTTTTTTTATTTTATGTTCAATCATATAAGTATTTAACATACTTTCAATATGAAAATAATCTTCTTGACTTATTTTTTTATTTTTAATTCTGGTAATAATAATGTCAAGAGATTTAATTGGAAATAATTTATTTATATATTCCTTTAGGGTTAGTCCTGTTTCGTGTTTAACAACAACTCTATCAAAACCTTTCATACATCTATTTAAAAAAGAGTTAAAACCTATATTTACAAAAATATTGTTATTAATAAATAATTCTAATTTATCATTTTGATCACAAAAAACATCCTCTTCGTATCTTTTAATCATTTTTATCTGTTTACGTATATAGTATATATATGCGGTTTTTCTTTAAATCCATACGATTTTATTAACTTTACATTTTTATTTTCATTTTTTTTTATGTTTAGTTAAATGAAAAAAAAAATGAAAAATATATTTATAAATGAATTTAAAGAATAGACATATAAAATTAAATAAATCCAATGAGTTATTCTCCTTATCAAAACCTTCACAAACGGGCTAGTAAACCCGATTTTGTTAATAAAAATGGTGATTATGACCAAGAAATCGCTGAATATTTAGAACAAGAAAAAAATAATACAAATGAAAACCAACAGATATTGAATAAAAAATACAATAATATTGTAAAATATTTTTTATCTTTTGCATTGTTTTTGTTAATATTTGGTTTTTATGTTGATATTTTTTCATCCAAATCAAAAGGTATTGAAAATAGTGATGAAGTTGTAAAGCGTAAATTAAAAGAAGATTTTAATAATTGTAAACGTGAAGATTTTGAATCTGTCACAAAATATGTTCAATGTATGGCTGAAGAGACTCATATATTGATTATATCAGATACTGAGGAACATTTTGAATTAAAGGAAAAATATCCCAAACACCAAATTCATTTTAAACATATTAATAGTGTTTTTACGAATATTTCGGATTATTTGGAATTTACTAAAATTCTTGAGGAAAAATCACCTTGGATTTTTGTAGAAGGTTCTTATATTGGTAATGAAAAAGAATTGGAATATTTTCATGAACATTCTATTTTATCAGAAGGTATGGAAAATTCAGAAATTAAACCAAGTCTTAATGAAAATGAGGTAAATTTATTATCTTCTAGTCAAATAGATGAAGATGTTATTAATATTTTAAAAGTACGTCAATATTTAAGAAGACATTTACCCTCTAAAGAGGTTGATAAAGAAATGAATCATATTAAACATTTAATTAGTGCTCATAAAAATATGAGAGGATTAAATGATAAAGTCGATAAAACTGAATCAACTGAAGAAGTAAAAAAGACAAATGAATAAATAATTATTAATATTTTATTTTTTCCATATTTTTTATTTAAATTTTATAAATTTTATTAAATATAATTCAATTATATTTAATTTATAGTGTAAAAGAATCATATTCAATATTATAGTTATTATTTACCATTTCCAATTCTTCAAAATCTGGTTCTGGTATTGAATTTGTACTATTATTATCTTCAAAATCACTTTCAAATTCTGAATCATAATCTTGCTGAATATTTACATCTTTAAAAATATAATCAATATAATATATATTCATAATAATTGCTTCCTTTGTTGGATAAATGTCCTTTAATGATAAAGCAAATAACCACATTGACAAACAAATTAGATATTTATTTGGTATAGGTTTTGTAGTCAAATATTCCATTCTTTTTGATTCTGGAATAAGTTTATTAATTTGTTGATAAGATTTTGTAGCAGCATATTCAATATGATTTTCTTTATTAAAATAATAATGACAAATTACATCTTCAATAAATGAATAAATAAACGCATAACATTTAAAAAATTCACGAGTTAAAATATAATCACTTTTAATATTTTTAGTGACTAAATTCATTAAACAAATATTAAATATATCTTCATCTAAATCGTATAAATCAGATTCTGATTCATCATCTTGTTTAGGTCTATCTGAAGGTTTATATACATTTTCAAAGAAAGTTTTACCAAAATATTCAAAAAAGTACTTATCAAAATATTGATTTTCAATACATCTTTTAATTACATGATAAAATCGTTGATACGGTTTACAATTATCATAAACTTCATCATAATTTTTCATTACTTCATCATCTGAAAAACAATTTTTATCAAAATATTCATTTGTTTTATTAAATATTTTTGAAAATTCACCTTGATTATTATTATTATTCATAGACGATTCTTTATTATCATCTATATCATTATCACTATCATCAACATAATTAGTTAATTCTTGATTGTTTTTTGAATATATTGAAATTGAGTCTTCATAAGGATTTTGAAGTTCATTATTTTCATCATCCTCATCATCATTATCGTTTACATATTCCCTAAAAAAATCAAAATGAGTTTTCTTTAATTCTTTTTTTTCTTGTTGAGAGTTTGTAAAAAAATTGTAAATAGGTCTTAAATTAGAAGTTTTCTCTTTTTCATCTTTTTTGTCTCTTCTGTAAAAAAAATCATATGATGAAGATTTTTTAGGAAGAAAATCATCAAATTGAAAATTATCAATATCCATAATTAATTCTCCTAATTCTTTATTTCCATCATTATTATTTATTAAATCAATTTCATTTAAAACATTTCTTTTTAATGTATAATTATCCAAATAAATATTAAATACCTCTTCACTATCTGCTTCTAATGTATTTTTTAAATCAACTTTATTAAAAATTTCATTTTTTTCTTCCTCTGTATAAACTTTTTTTTTTAAATCAGTTCTTGTAAACATATTTGTACTATAATTAGTATTTTGATTACATAAAAAATAATAATTACTATCATTTTTTGGTTTTGTACAATATGATGAATAAAAGGAAGATGTATTTTCTACTTTTCTTTTTTTTGAATCTTCTACTGTATGGTCCATAAAATTAAAAAAATCACTATCAAATTCATTATCACATTGAATATTTTCACATGTTTCATTATTTTTTTTGATTAAATGATTTTGTATTTCATTTTCAATTTCATTATCAATTTCTACTTCTAAATCAAAGTCTTCATTCGAATTTATACTTTCCACCTCAAATTGAGGTGTATTATCAAATTCTTCAGAATTTTTACGTTCAGGTGTTAAATAATCCATTTAATAGGTTTTTAAATAGTATATTTTAAAAAATAATTTAAAAAAAAAATATTTTCATTTTTTTATTCTTATTGTTTACGTTATAATCTTTTAAGGACATTCCATTTTATTTAAATTCAAATCAAAACATCCTATTATACAATCACTCTGATTATTACATTTTTGAAAATCCTCTGTTGTAAATTCCTTAAATAAATTCAAAGTTAATTGAAAACTTTCATTTTCAGATAATCCATATTGTTCATAAACACATGATAAATGTTTTGTATACTCATGTTCCCAAAAACTTTGTTCATCTCCACAATTATTCCAATATGTGTTCATTTCTTCATATAAATCACCATTTACATTAATATAAGATGGTGCTGTACAATAAGTTGGATATGTATTATGATCATATTGAGGCCATAATCCATGAATTTGATAATCTTTTCCACACCATTTTTGTATAGAAAATACATAATAATTATAAGGTTTTTGTTCTGTTTTAAAAGGTATAAAAAAATCATTTAATTTTTGTAAATCAGTAATTTGATAAAGATTTTGAAAAGGATAAATATTATTTTTAAAATAATAATAAACTGGATAAATAGAAGTAACAAATAATAATTTATTAAAAGTAATTAAACTCATGTTATTTTCTTAATAAAAAAAAAGAAGATTTAATTTTTTTCGTTTTTTTTATTTATTTTTTTATTAATTCGTTTATTTTTATTTTTGTTGTTAATTTAATATAAAATAAATATATTAAAAATTATAGAAATGTATTCTGATTAAAATAAAAAATGGTATATATTTGTATAAGATGTAAATATCAAACTGATCACAAAAATTATATTGAAAATCATATAAACAAAAAAAATAAATGTAATATGAATTATTTTTTATTATTAAATATTGATGACCAAATAAAACTTTCTTCGATATCTTTTTACAATAATCCGGATCATATTCAAATTTATAATGAATATATAAATATGTTATTAAAAAAAGGATTTGATAATATTTTTGATTTTGAGCTAAAATATCAAAATTTAATAAATGACAAATATGAAAAAATAGAATTATTGCGAGAAGAAAAAAATATAAAAAAAACATATAAAATATGTTTACATTGTGGATTTTTTTTTGAAAATCGTTCTAATCTAACAAGACATTCTAAAAATAATAGGTGTTTTATGAAAAAAATAAAAGATAATAATTTATTAAAAACAAATGATAATAGTTCAATTATAAATTTTAATAATAATATTTTATATAATGATATTAATATTTTTGAAGAATTACAAAAAGGATATATTTACTTTATTAGATATAAATTAAAATACGATACAATTGAAAATAATCTATTTTATATTGATTTATTAAATGATAATAATATTATAATTATAGAAAATTATAAATTTAAAAAAGTAAATAAAATTATTATTTTTGAAAAATGGTTAAATCAAACAATGATTGAAATTGAAAACTTGTTTAGTAAAATTCATCATCTATTCGAATGGAATATATTAAAAAATACTTATCAAAATATTAAAGATGAGTATAATAATTATATTAAACAAATAATTGACTCACAAAATAATAATATTTGGTTAAATGATTGGTCTAAAACAATTTATGAAAATAATAATTTATTATTTATTAATTATATAAAAAAAAATAAAAATTTATTCAATGATTTTGAAATTTATTAAATTATTAAATAATTTATGCTATTTTATTGTATTTATTTTAATAAAATAATTAAAAATAAATTCCACCAAAAAAACGGAAAGGA
>JACCDO011471298.1_pt1 | contig 10999 bp, 11 predicted proteins | sample 7446101 | NCBI WGS metagenome assembly JACCDO01 (sample SAMN15323440, study PRJNA562643) | freshwater metagenome | isolation source: river surface water | place: USA:Blue River Watershed | collected 2017-08-16
AGAACAGAAACATTACAGCAATATGATGACCTAGCAAAAATATCTTTTGAAATTAAGAACTATGAGAAAGCAATAAAATACGGAGAAAAAGTTCTTGAATTTTCATTAAATCCAGAGCAGTTATATACCATAAAATTTAATCTGGTTAATGCATATAATAAGCAAAATTATCCAGAAAAAGCACTCACTTTAATTCAAGAACTCAAAAAAATTACTCCTGATAATCCAGAACTTATCATGGAAGAAAGTTTTGCTTATTCTGCTATTGATGAAAAGGAAAAATGTGAAGAAATACTTTTTTCAATATTAGAAAAAAAAGATATTCCAAAAGAAATTTATAAAACTGCTTGGCATAATCTTTCTGGACATTATTTTAGGCAAAATAACATCAAAGAAGGTCTTAGACATTATTTAAAAGAGGAAGAAACTCAATTAGAAAAGAGATATTCATTTAAAAAATGGGACGGAACAATCACACCAGGAAAAACATTAATTGTTGATGCTCAATGTGGTGCTGGTGATGAAGTTATTCATGTTCGTTTTATGAAGAATCTCAAAGAATTGGGAATGAATCCAATTTGGGCAACGACAAGACACGACCTTATAAGTTTATTCAGTTATAATGGGTATGATTCTGTTCATTGTTACGAAAATAATGAATTTCCTAAAGATAGTGAGTGGGTACATGCTCTTGCCACTCCATATTACTTAAATTTAACTTCAAAAGAATTGTGGTGGGGAGATTATTTAAAACCTCTTCCAGAAAAAGAAAAAAAATATTCATACATTAAAAAAGATAAAAATTTTAAAATAGGAATGTTTTGGGCATCTAGTTCTGGATTTGAACAAGCACATTTTCGTAATACATACTTGAAGGATTATATGAATGTCCTTGAAAATTCTGGGCACTCACTTTATTCGCTACAATTACCAGGAGAAAGAAAAGAGGAAAAAGAATATTCACAAATTAAAAATTTTGAAAATAGGAAAGATTTTACAGATACATTTTCTATTGTAAATCAAATTGACTTAGTAATTACATCATGCAGTTCAATTGCACATATTGCAGCATCAATGGGAAAAGAAACATGTGTTTTTGTTCCTATCTTGGACTACTATGTATGGGAACATCGTGAAGAAAATACTTATTGGTATGGACCAAATGTTCATTTGTTTAGACAAACAAAACCAAGAGTGTGGGATGAGCAAATAAAAGAGTTTAGTAAATTTTTAAAGGATAGAGGATTATTATGAGATTTCATATTTTTCATACTGATAATGTTCAAAGTGATGTTATAAATGCTCACAAAAAATGTTGCGAAAAGATAGAAATAGAAACAGAATATCATTCATTTACTTTTCCAAATGATTATTCTCAAGTATGTTCACTTCACGGTGACTTCATGACATTTATGATGAAAGAGGAAACTGATGATGTTGTGTGTTTTTTAGATTTGGATTGTTTACCACACAATAAAAAAATATTGGAAGAAGCATATGCTTGGGTAAAAGAAAACTCTTCCTTTGTTGGAAATGCACAAAACGTTTCGCATATTCAAACAGTAAATCGTGTTTATGCAGCACCATCTATGATAATGATTCATAAAAATGCGTGGAAAACGTTGGGTTCACCAAGTTTACGATCGTTTATGCAGAATGGATTATATATTGACACCGCACAAATACTTTCATTAAGAGCAGATGAAATTGGATTTCATTATAGAATTATGTACCCTATTGGATGTGATGGTGACCCAATATATAAACTTGCCGGATATGGTCAGTACGGTCATGGAACTTTATATCCAGCAACCTGGCATTATTTTGCCATTGGTACTCAATTAAATGAAATAAAAAATATATGGAATCAAAGAGTAAATAATATCTTAAATGACGAAAAAATTATTCCAATCAACTACTCAATTTATTATGGACTATAAATTTTTATTCATTGTAACTTCTGCAATTATTCCATTCAAAGTTGGAAGTGCAAATAATCAACAAGAAAGATATGAACAAACCATAAAAACAATCTCTTCAATTCGTGAAAAAGACCCAGGTTCTATTATTCTTTTGGTTGAAAGTTCTCAATATCAACTTCCAAAAGAGTATAGAAAAGAAATCATACAAAAAACTGATTTTTTTGTTGAATGTTATGAAGATGAAATACTTCAAAATATATACAGCAATTTGAATTCAAATCCAAATTCTTTTGATTTTGGAAAGTCTTTGTTAGAATCAAGAGGTATGATAATTGCTTTTGAAAAAATATTGAGAGATAAAATTTACCAAAAAGTTCATCGTATTTTTAAAATTTCTGGAAGATATTTTTTAAATGATACTTTTGATATAAAGGATTATCAAACAAGATGTTTATATGATTTTTATGTCTTTAATGTTTGTAAGTATAATGATAATGGTTATGAATATTTTCGTGATTTAATTGGAGTTGATGGGCAACTTGTAACAGGTTTATGGAGTTTTTGTTCATCACTAATGGAAGAAACGTATGAATTATATCAAAGGGCATTTTCATACATAGATTGGATATTAAGCATTAATAATTGTATCGATATTGAAAGATGCCTTTATAAATTTATAGATATGAAAAAAGTAATTCATATGCAAAATCTTGGATGTACTCAAATTCATGGACCTAATGGAGAAGTAAATAACTTATGAGACCTTGTGGTGAATGCACAAAGTGTTGTGAACTCCTTCATGCAAACATCTATGGACACGAATTTGGTGGAGGATTTCCTTGTAAGTTTTTAGGTGAATGTGATTGTAAAATTTATAAGGTTAGACCTGAAGTTTGTAGAAATTATTATTGTGCATGGGCACAAGAACTTTTACCTGATGAAATGAGACCCGATAAGTGTGGAATGCTTGCAAGCGTTCAAAATGGTAAGAGCGGGCAATTTTTGAAAGTCGTTGGTGATAATAATAAAATAAATATTGATATAATTTCTTATTTAAAAGAATGGAGTATTAAAACTAATACTCCAGTAATTTACAGAGAAAATAATTCTTGGAGAAACATAGATGGCACCAACGAATTATAATTTTACCGAAAATAATGTGGTATATAGTTTTGATGATGCCTTCATTCAAAAAGAAATGTTTGGCAATGAACTTTATGGGTGGGGATATAATGCCTATGCAGTTTTAGGAGATAATACTACTATATCTAGAAGCACTCCAAGACAAGAATTTACTTTAGGCACTAATTGGAAACAAGTCGATGGAGGAACTAGATATAGTGCAGCAATTAAAACCGATGGAACTTTATGGGCATGGGGAAGAAATAATTTTGGTCAAATAGGTGATAACACTATTACATCTAAAACTACTCCAGTGCAAGAATTTACTAAAGGTTCAAATTGGAGACAAGTTTCCATAGGGTATCATTCTTTGGCAATCAAAACTGACGGAACTTTATGGGCATGGGGTTCTAATGGGTATGGTCAAGTAGGTGATAATACTATTGTATCCAGAAGTACTCCAAGGCAAGTAGGAACGGAAACAAATTGGAAACAAGTTTCTGCTGGAATATATCATTCTATAGCAATCAAAACTAATGGAACTTTATGGGCATGGGGAGATAATTCTTTTGGGAAAGTGGGTGATAATACTATTGTATCCAGAAGTACTCCAACTCAAGTAGGAACTGCAAACAATTGGAAACAAGTTTCTGCTGGTGACAATCATTCTATAGCAATCAAAACTGATGGAACTCTATGGGCATGGGGATACAATTATTTTGGACAAGTAGGTGATAATACTACTGCATCCAGAAGTACTCCAAGGCAAGTAGGAACGGAAACAAATTGGAAACAAGTTTCTGGAGGAACTTCTTATTCAACATCAATCAAAACTGATGGAACTTTATGGACATGGGGATCTAATAGTAATGGACAAATTGGAGATAATACTACTGTAACTAGAAGCACTCCAACACAAGTAGGAACTGCAAACACTTGGAAACAAGTTTCTGCTGGTGACAATCATTCTATAGCAATCAAGACTGACGGAACTTTATGGGCATGGGGAAGAAATAATTTTGGTGCAGTAGGAGATAATACTACTGTAACTAGAAGCACTCCAACACAAGTAGGAACTGAAAACAATTGGAAACAGGTTTCTGGAGCAGATGCTGAATCTTTAGCAATAAAATTTAGAGATTATCCAATTCTTTATTAATATTAAATTTTTTAATTATGAAAACATTATTTTTTCTTTCTGGTTTACCTCGTTCTGGGTCAACTCTTTTAGGTTCTATACTGAATCAACATCCAAAAATTTATACAACACCAACGAGTCCTCTTGCAGATTTACTTTGCTTAGTTGATTCTAACTTTAATCATTTGGATATTCAATATACATACGATAAAGAAAATATTTCTTACAATACTTACAATTCCATTATTAATAATTTTTATAATCATATTGATAAACAATACATTTTAGATAAACATCGTGGATGGACAAGAAATATTCCTTCAATCAAAAAATTCTATACAAATAAACCAAAAATAATAGCAACATATAGACCAATACCTGAAGTATTAACTTCTTTCATTACTCTTATTGAAAAGACAAGTCAATATGACAATTTTGTTGATAATAAATTAAGAGAAGATGGAGTAGAAATTAATAATTCAAACAGAGCAGAATATCTCTGGAGATTTTATGTTTCCGATCCATATGAAAGTTTAATCTATGGATTAAAAAATTTTAAAGAATCTATACATTTAGTTGACTATAATAACCTGACAGAAAATCCAGAGCAAGAAATACAAAAAATCTATCAATTTTTAGAAATAGAATCTTATTCTAATGATTTTTCTACTATAATAAATACGTGTGGAGAAGAAAAAGATAGTGCTTGGGGTCTAGATGGACTTCATAATATTCGCACTAAACTTGAAAAAAAATCAAAACTTCCTGAAGAAGTAATCGGGGAAGAAAATGTAAAACTTTATAATTTATTTAACATATATGAAGATTGAAGTATTTTTAAGACATTGTTATTATTCTAAAGTTCAAGAACAACCTTCCAGAGAAAGACCAGATTGGTGGGATAAACAAAAAGTTTTTGAAAATTTTAAAAAAACATATAATCCAAAAACTACAAATTATACTATCATCTATGATGAACACTATGGAAGTATAAAAAATACATTTTTAAAAGATGAACAAAACGTTCATATCATTGACGAAGGTGGAGAAGCAAAAAGTTTTTTAAGAACACTAGATTATATTGAAAAGCAAAATTTTGATAAAGATGCTATAATATATTTTTTGGAAGATGATTACATTCATCGTCCTAACTGGGATGTGATTTTAATGGAAGCATTTGAACTTCCAATTCATTATACAACTCTTTATGACCATAAAGATAAGTATATGCATTGGTATGATGACTTTAGAACAAAAATACTTCATACAAATTCAACTCATTGGATGCCAGTTCCTTCTACTACAAATACTTTTGCAGTTAAATTTGACACTCTTCTAGATGATATAGATATACACAGAAGTCATTCAAGTTATTGTGAACCTTCCAATGACCATCAAAAGTTTTTAGAACTTTCGCGGAAAGGAAAAAGATTAATATCAGCACTTCCTGGTTATTCTACACATTGTCACAAACATTTATTGTCTCCTTGCATTGATTGGGAAAAATACTTATGAAAAATCATCCTGTAACTCAAACTGAATACTTTAAGACTATCAAAGGACTTATAGATAATTTAAAAACTTCTGGAATGCTTGAAGCAGGTTCAGGATATTGTGTGAGTATGAGTGATATTATTCATAAACTTTTACACAAAGAAGGAATTAAATCTCAATTAGTTGAGTGTAGTCTTATGGTGTCTTTGAAAAGTCCACCAGGACTATTTTTGATGGGATATCCAGGATTTAATCAAAATAACTATGAAAAGGATAAGATGCTATCCACTCATGTAGTTTGTGTTACTGAAACTGAAATTCCTATTTTGATTGATTTGAGTGTTGGGCATATTGATAAGGAGATTTCTTATATTTGCTCTCCAATTATGAGAAATTATGACCACGCAAATCTTGCCGAATATGATTTTGAAACGAGCACTTGGACTTATACAAGAAAACGTGAAACTGAAATTGAACTTCCAAAACTTCATCAAAGAAGTATTTTAGATAGAATTAAACTGGACAACCAAATTCAAGAGCAAATTAAACTAATTCAAAAGTTAATTATTGTGGCACTCTCAGTTTCTTCTTTGAATTTTCTTCGTGGAGGATATGACTTTTATCAAACATATATAAATGCCCATAATGATTGGGGTCCTACTAAAACCAATATTTTAAGAGAACATGAAAAGGTGAGGAACTGAAGATGAATTGGACTGATGTTCCTGGGTTTTTTGATTCGGATTTAGTTTATAAAATGGCAGTTAAATCTGCTACAGAAAACTCTGTTTTTGTTGAGATTGGCACTTGGAGAGGAAAATCAACTTCTTGTATGGGACAGTTGATTAAATCTTCTGGGAAAAATATTAAATTTTATGCTATTGATACTTTTGATGGTAGTGATGAGGATTTGCATCAAGAATGGATACAATATTTTAAGGATACTAATACAAGTCTTTTTGACGAGTATGAAAACAATCTAAAATTATGCGGTGTTTATGATGTGGTTCATACCATTAAATCAACAAGTATAGAAGCATCATCTATGTTTGATGATGAAAGTATTGATTTTATTTTTATAGATGGTGCTCACGATTATAAGAGTGTATTAGATGATATTTCCTCCTGGTATCCAAAAATTAAACCTGGTGGATTAATTTGTGGTGATGATTATGCCCCTTGTTGGCAAGAAGTTAGAAATGCGGTAGATGAATATTTTAAAGGTAAACAACTATTCTTTCTAAATGGAAACTTAAATCATCCATATTCTCAAGGAGTATGGCACTGGTGTCATAAAAAAATAAATACCCCCAAAGAAACTGATATGAAAGTCACACTTTACGCTATTTCAAAAAATGAAGAAAAGAACATTGAGAAATTTGTACAAAACTCAAAAAAGTTTTATCATACAGTTGTAGTTGATACTGGAAGTACTGATAATACAGTTCAATTACTTCGTAATGCTGGAATTCAAGTTTATGAACATCCACAGACAAGAGAAGAGTTTGACTTTTCATTGGCAAGAAATCAAGCACTTTCTTATGTGAAAACTGACTGGGCATTTTCTCTTGACTTTAATGAAGATGTTGATAATTTTTTTATTGATGGACTTTCTACAGTATGTGATGAAGCAACATCTTTTAACCATTTAAGAATAAATTGCAATAAAAACAATGAACTTCAGCAATCAAATGAAGTTTATTTGAGATTTCATAGAACAAAAAATTATAAATGGAAAAATGCAGTTCATGAAATACCATTCTTCATTTCCACAGAAGAATTTCCGGAAGAAAAAACAATAGATACTTCTATTAAGATTACTAAAAAGATTCACAAATCATTAAGTAAAGAACTTTTTTATCTTTCAATATGTGAACGAGAGTATGAAAAAAATACTCAAGAATGGTTTTATCTTTGGTTTATTTTTAATCACTATTTTCAAATTAACAACTTTGAAAAGGCACTTGAATATGGACAAGAATTTTTAAATATATCAAAACCATATTTCAATTCTTTTCGTGTGGAATGTTTTGTTAAATGTAGTCAAATTCTTTTTCAATTTGGTGATATTCAAAAAGGATCTAACTATGCATTTCATGCATTAAGTGAGGCAATGAATATTGGTAATGATTATATGGGAATGGCATTTTCACATTTAATCCGTGTATCAAATATTCTAAAAAATCCAAATATTACTATTTTTGCAACTGCTTTTAATCCTGGCACATTATTTTTGGAAGAAAGGCATAAAGCAATTAATAATTTATATTTAAATAATCTTCATGATATTCCTATGACTGCCTGGGGTGGGCATCGAAGATTTGCTGAGTGGTTAGTTTTTAATTTGAAACCAAGAGTAATTGTTGATCTTGGTGTTGATTGGGGATTTTCTACTTTTACTTTTGGAATACCGAGGATTGGAGAAGTTTATGGAATTGACAATTTTTCAGAATATCTACCTCAACATGGAGAGAGTCCTGATAAAAAATATAATTATGTTATGGATAAAAGAAAAAAACTTCTTTTAGAAGATAATGTTCATATTATAAGAGATAGTTTTTCGAATGTTGCTAAGACTTGGGATAAAAAAATAGACATTCTTCATATAGATGGAAATCACTCTTATGAATCAGTTAAAGAAGATTTTGAAACTTGGAGTAAATTTGTTAGTGATGATGGAGTAATTTTGATGCATGATACTTGTGTTCTCGATAAACCAGAAACCTTTGGAGTCAATAAATTTTTTAATGAAATAGATTTACCTAAAATTAATTTTACTCATACATATGGATTGGGAGTTGTCTCTAAAAATAAAAATTTAATTGAAAAAATTCAAAATACTTTTGATCTTCATAATCCTGCATAATAATGATATTATTTGAAGAAGGTGCTTGGGAAACTGATTATATTCTTAACGAAATACTACCAAAACAAGAAGTAAAATTTATACCTTCGCAATTTTTAGAACAAATAAATTTACCTTGTGATGTGTTTGTGTTCTCGTGTAGAGGACATAATTTTTGGAATATTAGAGATACAATACGAAGAATTAAACCAAAAGTTATAGTAATGTTATCCGATGAATTTCATCAAGAAAATTTATATAATTATAATTCTCTTGGATATGAATGTGAATTATTTTTAAGAAACTACCATCATCAATATTATAATTACACTTCTAATACAATTATATTTCCTCTTGGGTATACTAATAAATGTAAAACCCTCACTTCTATTAAGAAATATGATTGGAGTTTTATTGGAACAATTAAAAGTGACAGAGAAGAAATGATAAACATTTTTTCACAATTACTGAATCATTATATTCATACAAATCTTTCGAAAGAAAAAATGTGTGAGATATATTCACAATCTTATTTTGTTCCTTGTGGAAGAGGTAATTCTTCTTTGGATTGTTTTCGTTTATATGAAGCATCTATGAATGGTGCTATACCTGTTGTTGTTGGATCTAAACAAGAAATAAATTGTACTTTTAAATATGAGAATAATCCTCCATGGATATTTGCAGAAACTTGGGAAGATGCAGTTCAAAAATGCAAATTTATGTTAGGAACTAAAGTAGATAATAATTTAGTTTTGACTTGGTGGAATGAAAGAATTAAGGATATCAAGAAAAAAGTTTTAGAAGTTTTATGAAAATTACAATTCCAGTATCCATTGGAGAACTTTTAGATAAGATTTCCATACTTGAAATTAAATCTCTTTTGTGTTATGATGAATATGTGAAAAAAGAACTTGAAGACCTTAATCAAATCAAAGATACCATATCATTTTATGTTGATGATTACATGAATCAGTTGCGAGAAGTGAATCAAAAACTTTGGAAAATTGAAGATAGGTTGAGAGTTCTTGAAAAAGAACAAAGATTTGATAATGAATTTATTGAGTTGGCAAGAAGTGTGTATAAAACAAATGATCAAAGAGCAGAAATAAAAAGAAAAATTAACGAAGAAACTAATTCCATATATAAAGAGATTAAAATTTATTAGTATGTTTAATAATTTTGTAAAACTTGCATTGGAAAATGGTGGTTCTATTCATCCACTAGTTATTCCTTCCGAACTGACAAATGGAACTGGAATTATGAATCCATCTATTTTTTTAGATGGAGATAAAATAATTCTACTCTTAAGACACGTTAATTATACATTTTATCACTCTGAAAAAAAACTTTTTCAACATCAATGGGGTCCATTGACTTATGTGCATCCTGAAAATGATATGCATCTAAGGACCATAAATTATTATTGTGAACTTGATGAAGACTTTAATATTACTCGTTACAATAAAATTGATACTTCTAAATTTCCCGATAAAGAACTTTGGGATTTTGTAGGTCTTGAAGATGCAAGAATTTTTAGATGGAATGAGAAATTATATATTTCTGGAGTAAGAAGAGATCTTGATACGATTGGAACAGGAAGAATGGAACTTTGTGAAATTGAAGTTCGTGAAGATTCTGTTGTAGAAGTAGATAGATTCAGAATTCCTCCACCAAATGATCCTAATTCTTATTGTGAAAAAAATTGGATGCCAATTTTAGACAAACCATATCATTATGTAAAATGGAGTAATCCGACAGAAGTTGTTCAAGTTGATATTGAAAGTCAAACTTCAAAAACAGTCTCACTTTCAGAACCAATTAATTTGCCAAGAGATTTGAGAGGAGGGTCTCAAGTTATTACTGCTGGCAATTTTTATCTTGCTTGCACTCATGAAGTTGATTTATTCAATAGTGAAGTTGGAAGAAAGGATGCTGTATATAAGCATAGATTTGTTCTTTGGGATAAGAATTTTAACATTATTCATACTTCTGATGAATTTAATTTTATGAATGGGCATGTTGAATTTTGTGTTGGTATGTGTAGGCATAAAAATAATATTTTAATGACATTTGGTTTTCAAGATAATGCTTCATATTTACTTAAAGTACCTGAAAAAGTCGTGGAGGATTTTATAAATGAGAATAATTGATTGCTTTCCTTACTTTAATGAAAAAGAGTTACTAGAATTAAGAATTAACTTACTTTATGATCATGTAGATAAGTTTATTATTTGTGATGCGGATAGAACTCACAGTGGAAAACCAAAACCATTTACTTGCAAAGAAACTATAAATTTTCTTGGACTTCCAAAAGAAAAAATTCAAATTGTGGAAGTAGAACTTCCTCAGAAAAGTATTGATTCTTGGGAATCGCCAAATTGGTTTAGAGAAAGAATGCAAAGAAATGCAGCTTCTTCGTTTATTGAAGATGGAGATGTTTGCTTCGTGAGTGATTGTGATGAAATTATCGATCCAAAA
>JACCDO011524209.1_pt1 | contig 10999 bp, 5 predicted proteins | sample 7446101 | NCBI WGS metagenome assembly JACCDO01 (sample SAMN15323440, study PRJNA562643) | freshwater metagenome | isolation source: river surface water | place: USA:Blue River Watershed | collected 2017-08-16
CCACACAAATCGACTGCTCAGGTCTCTTAAACGAAGGGCAAGACCTTCATACATACAAATGATAAGCGCTTTAACATTAGTTCTAGCATTGTGCTTAGCACTTGCAGTCGTAGGAAATGTTATTGATCTAGCTGTATTGAAGAAGACCAGCAGACGCCTACAAGGTGGATGCCACACTTATTGTTATGCACCAGGAGATTGTTACACGTATTGTGGTAGCGGAGACGGCACTGTTAGTACCACTCTAAATCCAAATGCCGTTGCAGTTACAGTGCCATTTTCATATCCACTTTTTAAGCAGTGTGATTCGGCTTGGGGAAATGATTTGATGGGTAATAAAACCATTTGTTCAGTTGGCTGTTTAATGAGTTCAACTGCTTCCGGACTTGCAGGAGTAGGCATAAAAATTCCCCAACCAAATAATGCGTCTCCTTCAAATGCCAACCCAGGATCGTTCAATGCGTGGCTTCAACTCAACGGCGGCTATGATAACAATAGTTTGATAGAGTCAGTGGTACCTAAAATTGATCCAAGTCGTATTTCTTGGCCTGACGATGCATTTCACCCAACCAACGATCTTCCCTTCAAGACAGTATGCGACTACATCAAACAGGGTCGCATTGTGGTGGGCAATGTTCACAATGGTGGTCATTTCGTTCTTTTGATAGGTTACAGCGAAACAGATGGTGATACTTTTGCTGTGAACGACTCAGGTTTCGACACAGCAACCTACAGCTACAGCAAAGACATTGTTGGATACAGAATATTCGATATGGTTCGCAAATAATTTTGCCATGATTCATTCCGTTTTGTTATTCGATCATTTTTTGTGTTAACCAAATACATTCAGTTACATTGATCATTCAAACCCAAATGATGAGTCTGTTGAATAAAGATGAGTTCATTTGAAAACATTCCAATTTTTTGTATACACGCAATCACCCTGCGCAATTTCGATTTTTTCCGCAATTAAACTTTTAAAAGAAAATAGAAACTTTTTTAGAAAATTTGAAGAAACCAATCATATCGAGGGACAATTGGAGTGAGTGTTGGATCACGTTGTGGAAATTCTACGAATTCTCAAAGGTATTCGCATCTGTAGATATTGTTTGCACGCTGATAGATCGCAATGCTCGGCGCTAGTTTTCGAGTACAAAAGCATGTAGTACGGCCATTAGTGACTTTTAAACCTGCAAGACACTTATCTATAAGCAGCGAAAGTAAACCAAAGCAACAACAAAAGAAGTTAGACAACGACGAATTGGGTTGGAGTATATTAAAGGAACTTGGCGTGCACATTTGGCCTAATAAGGATAAGCATCCAAATGCATTCGCAATCAAAATGCGTGTCATAGCATCAGTTGCCCTCTTAGGCGGCTCAAAGATTATCAATATTCAAGTTCCATTTGTATTTAAACATCTAGTCGACGTACTCGACGAAAAGCGATTTGGAGGTGGACTTGTCACCGACGCTTCCACCATGATTGACTCTCTTCCTTCGCTCGATGAGCAATCATTACAACTTCTACTGGCATCACCAGTTGCGCTCGCATTATCATATGGTATTGCGAGGTCTACTTCGGAAGGTATGGCTCAATTACGTAGCGCTGTTTTCAGCAAAGTAGCACATGGCGCAATTCGGCAAGTTGCAAGAGATGTGTTCGATCACTTGCATCGCTTGGATTATCAATTTCATTTAGACAGAAATACGGGACAGCTCAGTCGGACTATAGACCGTGGTAGTCGCAGCATAAACTTTGCGCTATCAGCAATGCTGTTCAATGTGGTTCCGACTGCACTCGAGGTCATTTTGGTAAGTAGCGTCCTAGCCTATAATTTCGGTTCTCTTTATGCGGCAGTGGCTCTGACGACAATAGCTAGTTACACGGCTTTCACTGTTACTGTCAGCGACTGGCGAACGACCATAAGAAAAAACATGAATCGGGAAGAGACCAATGCTTCTGGAAAAGTCGTGGATTCTCTGATCAATTACGAAACAGTGAAGCTTTTCAGCAACGAACGACACGAGGCTGAGCGATACGACAGAAACTTGAAAGGCTTTCAGGCTGCTTCCATTTTGACGCAGCAATCACTCTCCGCCCTTAACTTTGGCCAAAATGCTATATTTAGTGTCGGACTTACTGCAATAATGTATTTAACCACGCAGTCTATTTTGGCGGGACAAGCAACGGTTGGAGACCTCGTTCTCGTGAATGGGTTGTTGTTTCAGCTGTCCATTCCATTAAACTTCATAGGGTCAGTGTATCGCGAGTTGCGCCAAGCCACGGTTGACATGGAAGCCATGTTCCAACTTCAACAGGTGCGTCCGCAGGTTAAGAATGGCGCCGCTTCACTGCACTTCCGAGGCGGTCGTATTACCCTAAGCGATGTGCATTTTTCATACCCGCCGATGTCTAAATATCACAAGCAGCAAAAGATTGAAGCCACTGGTGAGGACAGTGGTTCTTCTAAACAGGCCAAGCCCTCTGGGGATGAAAACACGGCACCTCGCAAGATTCTGAACGGGTTGTCGCTCGATATCGCCCCAGGTCAAACCGCCGCTATAGTAGGAAGCAGCGGATCTGGGAAGAGTACGCTTTTGCGATTGCTGTACCGATTCTACGACACTGATGCAGGCTCTATACGCATTGATGACCAAGAACTGCGTGATGTCACTGCCGATTCCATCCGTTCGCATATCGGAGTCGTGCCGCAGGACACACTGCTCTTCAACGAGTCCCTCGGCTACAACATCGCATACGGCAATCTACCAGCAATTAACAAGGAGCTTGTCGAGGTAAGCTCTACTATGCGAGGCTTTAGTGGTGCTAATATCGGCTCCAGTGAAGTCGTCGACTGGGATGTAGTGTACCGAGCGAGCCCTAAGCTGCGAGAGGTCGTTCGTCTGGCGCAGCTAGAAATGCTAGTCGGTCGTCTGCCTGAAGGGTTGAATACCAAAGTAGGCGAGCGTGGACTCAAGCTGAGTGGTGGAGAGAAGCAACGCGTTTCCATCGCGCGATGTCTGTTGAAGGACGCACCCATCCTTCTGCTCGACGAGGCCACATCAAGTCTCGACACAGCCACCGAGCATAATGTGCAAGAGGCGCTGCAAGCTCTTCGCGGCGGCGCTGATGGCAAGGAGCACCGACGCACGATGCTTATTATTGCACACCGTCTTTCCACGGTTCAGAATGCTGACGTTATTTTCGTGCTCGAACAAGGCCGCGTGGTTGAGCACGGCTCCCACGAAACTTTGCTGGCCAAGCCGAATGGCCGATACGCCGAGTTGGTCATGAAAATGCATTGAGGCTATCGAATTTATACTACCAATTATGTACACAGTTGTAGATTATTAATTACACATGATAAAATGACTTAAGACCACAGCGACGTCAGCGACGACAAACCAGATCCAATGGAGCTCCCAACGCCGCTGAGATTGGACGAGATGCTGCTTAAAGTGTTGTGTTGCGCAACAGCCGCGGCTAAGATATCAACCTTCGCACTTATCTCGCGACACTGATGTGGTGATAGCTGCAGTATAGCACAAATTGCTCGGCACATATGCTGCATGTCCTGTCCAGCCTCCGCCTTGAAGAGCGCATAGAAGGCCTGGCGAAGGTACTGCTCCCGCTCCGATGCAGCCGTTGCAGAATCGTCAACACTTCTATGCGCCAACATACCAGACTTCAGCGCCGACGGCTCAGATGCCTCGCTGGGCAGTGTAAGTGACATCCCCGGAGCACTTGCACTGATAGGTACCGCAAAGCGAACAGAACTTACAGCACTGCTAGCTTTAGTGGCGGGAGGCACGGGCACAGTCGCAGCTAATGCTCCTTGCAGCTTACCGCGAAGAGACTCAATCTCTTTTTCTTGCGCGGCGACTAGCTGTCGAGCAACGTCGCCTTTTTTCTTCATGTCGCTCAGGAGCTTACGCTCGTTCTGCGCAGCTGCTGCCAGTGCCTCTTCTTGCGTCCGCAACCGCGACTCCAGGTCCTCCACAATCTGTGACGAGGCTGCAAGCTGCACACCTGCCGACTCTTGAGACACCAATATCTTTTCATCACGTTGTCGCTGCTCCAACGCACGAAGCTCGGCTCCATCCACGTTCGCTTGCAACTCGCGCTGCAGTGCCACCATGGCTTGCTTCGTCTCTGTCAAGCTCAAGCGCTCCGCACTCAACTGCTCATTGAGACCTGTCACAGTCTTTTCATACGCAATAAACATAAGCTCTTTTTCATCAGTTACAGCAGACAAAGTAGCTCGAAGCTGACGCTCCCGCTCCGCCCCGGCACGAGCCGCGGCAGTCGCCTCATCCTTCGCGCCCTGCACAGTGGCCTCGGCATGCTTAAGCTTTTCAAGAGTCTCTACAAGAGAGGCTCTGGAGCGTTCTCGATAGGTTTCAAACGCAGCTTGACTCTGAGCTTGTTCTGCTCGCAATGCGGACAGAGATCGTTCCAATGCAGCCGTCGCGGCGGAGGCCATATCCTGCGCGACACCAGGTAAAACGATATCTACGCAGGTTGAGTTGCTGCTTTCATCAGCTTCATGTTCATGGTCAATAGAAAACGACGTGGTTGCAGGCAAAGTTGTGGATTTTTCGCTTCGCATATTTTTTGATGACATTTGGAAGTGCCGCGTACGGAGCTCATTCCACCTGTGAACTGTGGGTTCTGGCACCCACAACACCCTCCAGTCAAGCTCAGCAATTACCTCCGATCCTTCTTGGATGCTCCCTCGTACCCGCACCAAACACCAGCAACAGGAGCCATCACGTGTACCGGTGCCTTTATTCTCGCTTTCATCTCTAACCCTTAACAACACTTGCGCCTCCCGGGGCGCCCGATGGCCCTCTGCCATGTCAGATTCCTGCCCAAGTTTCTTTACGCGGGCATGCAATTGATCACATTCTGCTCTAAGAGCCAAGACCGAATCAGCGCTAGCAACCAACTGGCAATCACGCTCCTCCACACTCGTCGCCAACGATGCAACACGCTTTTCCAATTGCTCACGAGCTGTACTCAGATCAGCTACTTCAGACAACAAGGTTAAATTTTTCTGAGCTAGGCGCGCAAAGTCCAATTCCAAATCAGGGTCTAATTTTGGGCGATTCTGTTGTTCTTGAAGTAGCTGTGCTCGAAGCTGGGTTACTTCCAGACAAGCAGCAGTTACCTCCTCATGCTTGCTGGCCAATTCAGCTTTCAAACTTGAAATATCAGATGCTGTCTCCGAGGAAGGGTGGCCTGCATGCACGCCATGAGCTCTCATAGATGACAACTCATTCTGCAGATCTGTAACTTGCCTTTCTAAGTCAGCATTTGTTGCAATAAAATTATCTAATTGAGATTGTGTTACACGTAGCACCTCCTCTGTGGCATCTGTTTGTGCTTTTGCTGCTTGCAGTTCAACCTCCGATTTCAGGCGAACATGCTCAAAATCGCTCAATAAGCGCACCCTTTCGGCATCAAATGCAGTAACACGAGCCTCCAAGTCTTTAACGCGAGATCTATTTTCTTCTGTTCCTTCGGCAACAGCTGATTTTCTGGTCGAAGCGTCTCTTTCCTCTTGCAAAGCGACTTCTAAATGCTTACAACGCTTAACTACTTCAAGTGCCTGCTTTTTAAGAGTTTGATTGGTTATTGATGCCGTTGCTGCTGCGGTAGCAGCTTCTTCTCGCAATGTTTTGCAGTAGATCAGTAGATCAGTTGGATTCATACTTTCAACCACATCTAGAGGTGTATTTATCATCGACATATTAAAGCACCCTAGTATTCAAACGTTTAAAGTCAATACATATCAAAATAAAAACTAAAAAGACATGAAAATCAGAAAAAAGGGTGGAAAGAGTTCTCGGATCACCACAAGTCAACAAATCCAAAAGAGGGTAGAAAGGCAGAAGGTAACCCTCTCTCTCTTTTCGATTTTGAGAAGAATATCTCTAAAACTGGCTACATTTGTGTCAATTTATCAGGATATTTAGTATTATCGCGAAAGATAATACTTACAATTACGTTTCTTCGGTATTCATTCCAAGTTTCTAGAGATTGAGCTTTTCCTATCTCGCCCTCGGCATTGTTAAAACGTGAAAAATGTCTACCTTTACGGAGTCAGTCCACGGAGAAAGTCTTGGCGTAATTAAGACGAAAAGCTATTATGAAGCTCTAGGTAATAATTCCAATCTGAAAACAGACGCTTGTTGTACAAGTGAAAAGCCATCTCTCGAAGTCAGAGAAGCTCTTAAGAATATCAAAGATGAGTGTATCGAGAAATATTACGGCTGCGGATTAGTGTTTCCTGGTTGCATCAAAGGCCTTCACATTCTCGACCTTGGTTGCGGAGCGGGTAGAGACGCATTCGTTATGAGCCAGTTGGTTGGCCCCGAGGGTCTTGTGACTGGAGTAGATTTCAGCAACGAGATGCTTTCTGTAGGAATTAAAAATATCGATTGGCACATGTCTCGATTTAGTTATCCAAACTCAAACGTAAGATTTTTGCAGGCAAATATAGAAGATTTGAGCAGCATTGCAAGTGACTCAGTGGACGTTATCATTTCGAACTGTGTTGTCAACCTGTCACAAAATAAACGCAGTGTTTTTGCAGAAGCGTATCGTGTCCTAAAAAAAGGAGGAGAAATGTATTTCAGCGACGTTTATTCTTCAAGAAGGCTTCCGCAGGCCCTTCGGGACGATGAGGTCATTTGGGGCGAATGCATTTCCGGCGCACTTTATTGGAATGACTTTTTGCGTTTGGCGAAACAAGAAGGGTTTTTAGACCCACGCCTGGTGAAGAGTCGTTTAATTAATGTGAACAATGCCCGTATTCAGGAGCGCTTGGGTGACATCCGCATATTCAGCGCAACATATCGGCTTTTCAAACTCCCTGAACTGGAGCCTGATTGCGAGGACTACGGCCAAGCAGTCATTTACAAAGGCACGATTGCAAGTGATCCATATTCCTACATATTGGACGACCATCACATCATCGAAACAGGGAAAGTCTTCCCAGTATGCGGGAACACGTTCCGAATGCTACACGACACTCGACTACGGGAGCACTTCACATTCCTGGGCGACTGGTCCCGGCACTTCGGCATTTTTTCCGGATGCGGGAAGAGCATGCCTTTCGAGACAGCTTCAGGCAAACAAGATGGCGCAAGTTGCTGCTGAGAATTCTGGACAGTATATATACATAGATAGGGTGCTGTAGGTGTCCGCATGGCGGGAAGACCCTCAGCGGTCGACATCCACCTATTAGACAATACATGTCAATCCTTTTGTAGTGTAAAGTAACCTATAGTATAAAGTTTACAGTAAAACAACTAACCGAAAGCGAGTTCAGGGAGGGCACGGCTACTTCCCCATGCTGACCAGCCCCGCGTCGAACAGCTTCTTGATGTTGGCCGCCATGACGGGGTCCCTCATGATGCGCTGAAATTTGACGGGGTCGCCGCATTCTTGGAGAACCATTTGCATTTTCGGATCCATGAGCAGAGCTGTCAATTCAGGGTTGTTGATGACTTTTTGGACGCGCTCGTCCTCAACCGCCTGCTCGGCCGCGGACCGAGGCGCAGTCTTCGCCTGCCTCGCCTTGGCTTGCTCCAGCAGCACGCCCCCTGCTCCGATGGGGAGAGTATCTGTTTTTTTCTCCACAACATTCTTTGTAACAGTTTTCACTGCATTGATTCCCACGCCTGTATTGCCCACCTTCGCAGCACTTTGGCTGTCTTGCTTCTGGCCAAGTTCTTGCTTCGCGGCTAAGCCATCAAAATGGCTACCCATGAGCTTCCCGAATTCCCTCAAAAAGGTGTCTACTTCCTTATCGTTTGAATACTTCGCTTGCGCTTCTTTGGGGTTTTTCTGCATCATTTCGAGAGCATGCTTGCAACGTGCATTTTGCAGGCCTTGCGAGATGACGGGATTCGCTTGAAATTGCTTCAAAAGTTCTGGCGTAATCCAAGTTCCCTTTTCAAGCTCCAAAGCCAAAGCACTTTTATCTTCTGCCATTCCTCGTTGCACTTCCTCGTTGACTTTTGAAAGATTGACAGCTTTACTAATATTTCCTGATGCTTTGCGTATTGTCGGAATTTCCTCTGTAAGTGTCTTAGATGATCCCGATTTATTAGCACCTGAACTAGACGTAGTATTATCTCCTCCGAAAAATCCTTTCTTAAAGCCACCACCAAAAGTCTTAGCATTCTTTTTTGCGGCGACTTCTTCCGCAATCTTTTTTGCCCTCGCGGCTTCCGCTTGAGCAGCTAAAATCTCGTCCATTAACGTAGGACCTTCGTTCTGCAGCGCCGAGGGATTTGAAATAGGAGATGTAGATGCATATGGGGCACTTGTTGATGCGCCAGTGCTGGCTTTTTTTACTGATACATCCGTTGCTTCGCCTGGGACAATTTCGAAAACATCTTCTTCAACACATTGCACTGAAAGATCCTGAATTAGTGGTCCCTTCGATTTAGACACTTGTTTAGGTCGTAACATTGACGACAGAAGTTTGTCTGAAATGCTATTGCTTTCTTCTTTATCAGTAAAGGACGACATTTGAAGTGAGCACAAAGCAGAAGTTATTGTGCCGGGACAATCTTATTATCCTGCTTCAATTTAAAAGCAATTGGATCAACTTTGCAACTTAGCAAAAGACAAGCGCTAACTGAGATGTCACAATCGCAACTCTCCTTGGGCACTTCTCTTCCTTTATAATTTTTCGAATTCTTGAAGAACTGATTGCGTGTAACTTATTTCTTGCATATATTAGGATTTAAGGTATCAATGCTTATTAAACAAACTGCAGCAAGATTATATCCCAAAGATAACCATAACATATATACCCATGCAGCAAGGATGTTATGTACTTATGACCCGCTTACTTAAATTCTGCTTCTTATACAACTCAATAATCTTGAAAGTTAAAAGAAAAGGCTTTAATGTTTACAAATAGAGCATATACGTTAAACATGTCGTCCTTTTACAGACACCAATTCCGTTAGACGCGAATTTAGTAGTCGCCTCCTCCTCCTCCGCCACCGAATAAGTTCATTCCACCATCCATGGGGTCCACAGCCTCCTCCTTCTTCTTCTCCTCCTTGGCAGGAGCAGCAGCAGGCTTGCCTGCAGCAGGAGCATCAGCAGCGGCGGCAGGTGCCGCAGCTCCACCACCAGACGACAGGTTGAATAACAAAGAATCAACGTTGTTCTTCAAAGCACCTGCAAAAAGTCCAGGCCAATACGCTGCTACATTGTTATTTGATGCACTAAGAAGTGCAGAAATGTTCTGAGCAGTGATCTCAGCCTCTCCATCATAAAGAGCCAAGGCGGCCAAACCGCACACAAATTCCTCCTATAATTCGCCATTAAGACGTGATATCGGTGTCGGAGATGTTGTGAAAGAGAAAAACAAAAAACAGGTTAGTATCTCTGAGAGAAAATAAAGAACGAAATAAATAAATCGTAAATTCATCAAGCGTCTAAGTATACAACGGGTCACTAAAATGTGCGTCGTTTACGCAGAAGATCTGGCTGAGCATGCTCATTGGGCGAGAACGAGCATTGCGCGTCAATCTTTTTCTAGTAATTTATGCACAAAACACTTGTAATATAGTACACATACTGCACATACCCTGTTGCTTCCGTAAACTGCCTGCATTGTTCGTGAAGAAATTAAGCTTTAAATGGCACTAGCACGATAAAGGTGAAAACCAGTGGATGAGGGAAATTTTCGAATGGTCGCAAAAAATTGGTTCAATAAAAGTTCCTGAGAAGTCCGAGAAAATCTTATCAAAAATATCATCTTCCCAATGTTCCGTATTCATCAAAGTATAAAAATATCTGGTAGCATATATACAATTTTTGTTATTTACAAAAAGAATTATCATAAAACGTCCAAAAGCAAGTTTGAATGAATATCATGGGTTGTTAGGGTTGGTTGGTAAAATCCATCTGTAAAATGATCTGTATCAGGCATAGCGACGTCCACAATCGAACAGTCAGATTACATGTGCTTCTCCGAACACGCGACATATACCGACATGCGACTTTCCGAATCAGCAGTACCCACGTAAACACAGCTTGTCGACGCTAGTGCTCGGCGAAATTGAACAACCGAAAATGCCTTTCCACCGCTTGTATAGGATCAAGCAATCTCAAAAATAAGCTTCTTTCGTCGTGCTTATTAAACCACGCCGAAAACTCGTCAAAGCAGATCTCGCCGGACCGGTCCGTGTCAATCGAGTCAAACAGCGCCTTGTAGTCCAGTTCCGAGTTGGTCTCGTTGAACGTGTCGGGGATGTCCATCGCCTGCATGGCTTCACCAGAGACACTTTTCAAAACATCCACGGGATCCGCGTCGTATTTATCATAAAACTCGCGATCAGGCACATGACTCAGGACATCCATCTCGGTGTGCGCCGTGTGGTCGTACAGCAGCATGGCCACCACATTCTCGAGTTCTGTTCTGGAAATTGTGCCATTTCCATCTTGATCGAAGATAGAGAAAAACAGCTTGGTGCGTCTGACCTTTTTATCCGCGATAACCCGAGGACTCTGGTCGCCCACGGAGACGCTGAAATCTTCGTGGAAGTGGGCCAACGTGGACAGGAACTCCAAGGGACTGATCAGACCGGACCCGTCCATGTCAAAAATGTCAAAGATTTGCTTGCTAGCGAGGACATGGAGACCAACAGACTTCACAGCGGAGCAAAATTCGTCAAAATTCAAGCCGCCATTGGTTTGGAACAACCGCAGCACGGACGAGTCCAGTCGGTGCAGATCGCTTTTCGCATAGGCGGCCACCGTTTCTGATCGCGCAGGGGTGCCAGACGGCAAATTGTGCACACTAGAGGGTTTAGAAACCAAAAGCGAGTCTTGTAAAGTGCCCAGCTGTGTTGTGGTGACCACAAAATTAGAGCTGCTCATTGCAGAATGCGGTGACCCCGGACTGGCGTTTAGCGCTGTGTTGGCACTTGTTGAGATAGATAATGGCGGCACTGCGTAATCGC
>JACCDO011545906.1_pt1 | contig 10999 bp, 8 predicted proteins | sample 7446101 | NCBI WGS metagenome assembly JACCDO01 (sample SAMN15323440, study PRJNA562643) | freshwater metagenome | isolation source: river surface water | place: USA:Blue River Watershed | collected 2017-08-16
CGATTGCCGCGAGGGTCTCGTTGCGCAGAACAGGCTTCTCAGCCTCGCCGACACGAATGCCATGCGGGTTCTCGAATGACACGACGTTCACGACCTCAGGGTCAAAGATGAGCAACGTGCCATTGTCGGCACCAATCACTTTTTGACCATTGGGTCTGACAGCCTCAACGATGAACTGCTTGTCGCCTTCAGAGACATAACCAATATGCACACCATTGAAAATGTCCTGGGTCCAACCAAGAACACCTTCCCTGGTGCGTGTGTCATGTAGCGCATCAATCTCCCGCTCGATGTCATCGATGGTTCGCTCCTCCGTGCAGCTTGCCAGCAGACCAATGCACGACAGAAAATCTGCCGCTAAATGCATGGTCAGAAGCTGTTCGTAGGTACGGTCATGCCACACCATCTTGGGGTTGCCCTCTGGGAACTTCTTTCGCATCGCTGCGTTGAAGCTCTTCACCAGCGTCTCAATGTCAGCTGCCTGGTGGTGCACCGCCATACGGTGGTACACTTCCTCAAAATAGGCAGCAAACACCTTGTGTGTCGAAGCCTTTACACCTTCCTTGTCGAAAAAGTGCTCAGGACGCTTAACACCGCGCTTGTTGTAGTAGGTGTTTTCGAATGAACTAATAACACCGTTCTTGAGCAGTGCTCCAATGTCAGGCACTACCTCCAGGATAGACCTAAACATCGCTGCGTACTCAAGATTTCCCGCGATTTCCGCAGGCAGTGCACCTGTCTTAGAGACGACCTTGAGGATCGCCACCATAGCATGTGCAAACTCGCAACCAGCGTACTCGAGAACGGATGTCTCGCCACCAGGTGCAGGAATGGATGCTGAAGCGCACTTGAGCGCTATACCACTACTCTCTCTCGCAGTCAATGCAAAACCTTGCTCAGTAGCAAAGTCCGACATTCTAATGCTTATTAGATAACAAATTAAAATTAATATAAAATATTTAAGAAAAAAATACCTGTCAATTTTTTTAAGGTGCTAAGGCAACTTAAAAAAAATATGAGATTTTGAAGAAATCGATTTAATTTTTTCAAAAATAAAATTATTAATTTAAAGTGCCCATACTTATTTTTATGATTTTTATTTAACATAACTTTGTTAAAAATATTTTATAATTAATTTACCCAAACAGGGATGCGACAGGGCTATGCCTCACAATCATCACACAGGGGGCTCTCCATCACTGGGTCCCACAAACCGCGCGCTGCCTGCTTACATCTTCCTGCTCCACACCCCTGCTTGGGCCCCTTAGGCACACGCCTTCAGGAGCTGGTCGTCTCCAGCGTACTCGTAGGAGTTGAAGGTCTCGCCATCCTTCTCCCACGACACGCGAATGACCGAGTCACCCTGGCGCACGTACTGCACCAGCTGGCTTCCCGACCAGTCCCAGCTCTCCTTCAGCTCGGGGTTGTTGTACAGGACCTGTGCGGCCCAAACACCCCCGATGCCCAGGCCCTTGTTGCGGTTAGGCACCACCAGGCGCAGACCCTCCTCCTTGGCGATGCGGTGAACCGCCTCCGCCTTGGGGCCCTCAAAAGGGCAGGTCGCGCAGGTGTCCGTGTCCACAAAGTCAGGACCCTCCTTGGGAATTGTGCGCCCGAGAGCGTTGCCGCCCACCATAATCGCTGGCTGTCCAACGACCTCGGCCACCACCACTGCGTAGCGCAGGAAGGCGCGCACCTCGTCCAGGTGCTCCATGAAGTCCACTGACTTCACGAGCCCAACTGGGCAGGTGTCGCTAGCGCCGACCTCCTCGGCCCTGCGAGCAATTTCCGCGCGCTGCTCTTCAGTCGCTCCCACAAGGCTCACCCCGGCCGTGGCTGACCCCCACTGGGTGTCAGCGTACACGTTCAGCGCTTTAATTCCCGCCTTGGCCATCTGGGCGTCGTACCCGTCCTTGCCGTGCTCATTGGCGTTCTTCTCCTCCCAGGCCTTCTCAGTGCCCTGGGTGATAACGCCACCATGGCCCAGCTCGGAAATGGTGGCATTGATGCTGTCAGCGACCTCACCTGTGCGCACCACGGGCAAGCCCGTCTTGTGAACGGCACGCTTATCACGCGTCGTCTTGCTGTTCGCCTCAATGGTCTCCACCACCTTGGCAATAATCTCCCTACTCGATGGTGCTCCCTGCATGTTTGCAAAGCTCGCCATATTGAATACTTGTTGAAGATAAACTCCAAAGTAAATTATTATAAAAAATAATAAGACAATTTTACCTGTCAATTTTTTTTATTTATTAAAATAAAAAAATCGATTCAATTTTAAAAAAATCGATTCAGTTTTTTTATTTATTTATATTATTTTTTTTTATTAAAGTGCCTAAAATAATATAAATAAATATTTACGTTTTAAATATATAATAATTTTTAGTAAAAAAATGAAAAATAATCTATTAAAAATCTGAAAATATATAAAACAATAATAAAATTTATTTAAAATGAGTACTGAAAGTGATTCTGTTACTATTCGAGAACTTTGTTTTGTCTATAATGACTTACCTTTAAGTCAAAAAGCAAAAAAGATGATTATTCAACAAAATTTAGATAGAATTGATCTTGAAAAATATCCTGGAAAACGTTTACTTTCATGGACTAAATTAAATTTAAATATTAAAAATGAAGATTTAGCACTTGAAATTTTAGAATGTATTTGGGAACATAGGAGAGAAAAAATAACAGATTTAATTAATCAAGAAATTGAATTTAGTAATAATAATAAAAAAAGAGGAGTCACTGTTAATAATATTTTATTAAATGCTGTTCAATGTAGTTGGAATAAAATTATCGATTTCTTTTGTAAAAATGATTTGATTGATTTTTTAAAAAATGATTATCCTTTTAAATATGATTATTTTAAATTTGTATGTCAATTTGGTAATGAAAATACTGTTTTAAAAATTTTAAATTATGGTATTGATAAAATTGATTTTAATAGTTTAAATGAAGAAAATGAAAATGCTATTATTGTAGCATGTCGTAACAAACTTGAAAAAGTTGCTATTAAAATTTTACCTAAAATTAATAATTTAAATCAATTAACAACAAAAGAAGATACTCTTTTACATTATGTTGCTTCTAATGGATTTAACGATTTATTTGATTTAATAAAAGATAATATTAATTTAGATTTTAATTTAGCAAATGATGATTTAAGTACTGCTTTATTATTAGCTATTTTAAATCAAAAAAATTATATTGCTTTTGAAATTTTAAAACATAATGTAAATCTTTTACATCAAAACAAATTAGGTTATTCTGCACTACATTATGCACTTTATCGAAAAAATAGAACATTATGTAATACTTTAATTGATATGGAACCAAGAATAGTCACTTTAATAAATCAAAAAAAAGATTTAAATACTTTTTTTCTAACCATATCAAATCAATTTTTTGATGTTCTTGATAAAATGTTTAATCATTTAGATATTATTAATGAAGAATTTATTAATATGGAAGATTCAAAAAATTTAAATCTATTGGAGTCTCTTATATTAATGAAAAAAAGTGATCTCGCTATTAAATTATTAGAATCTAATAAATGTAAAACTTTTAAAGAAACTATTGATAATATACCTAAATTAAATGCTTTTGTATATGCTTGTCATTTAAATGATGAAAAGGTGACAATGAAAATTCTTGAATTAAGAAATAAAAATAATCAAGAAGTTGATGACTTATTATTAGAAAAAGAATTTGCTTTTAGTTGCTATAATAAATTATTTGAAACTTCAAATTTATATCTGCAAAATCAAAGATTAAAATTTAATTATGAATTTAATGATACTGATATTGAAGCACGTTTATTTGATATTATATGTCAAAATGGTTGGGAAAATATGGCTATTGAAATATATGGTCGAATGAATTTAAATTATATATTTGATTTTTTTGAATTTAATCAAAAAAATAATACTATCCTTTCATCTATTTGTGAATTTAATATGGAAAATTTATTAAATTTATTAAAAAATTTACTTCCTGAAAAAATTAATTCACAAATTGAATTTAAAAAATGGAATTCGCATTATACTTATTGTTTAAATATTTTGAAAAAAAATAATATTAAAAACAAAAATATCGAAAATATTATTAATTTAAAATTAATTAATATTCTTAAATTTGAAAAAGAACGATTAGTTCATGAACAAAAGTTAAAAGAAAAAGAAAAACAAGATATCATTATTAAACAGCAAGAACTTCTTAAAGAAATAGAAGAAGAAGAAAAAGCTAAAAAACAACAAAAAGCTATTAAAAAAGCTAATAAAAAAAAAAAAGAAAAAAATATTTTAGTTAATAATTCAAAATCTTCTAATCAAAATCGAATTGTGGAAGTATCTATTATACAACAAGATAAAATCGAATCAAATAACGATTTAATTGATAATGAAATAAAAGATAAACTTGAAGATAAAATTGAAAATATTATTAATCAAGAACAAATTTTTAAATTAAAAGAAATTGAAAAAGAAATTCATGAAGTTTTTAAAATTAATTCAATTGACTCTTTTTATTTTAAATTAATACCAATTCAATGTAAATTTGATGGTAAATATTGGTATTAAATATATATAACGTAAATATATAAAAATTTATAAAAAAAATGAATAATAATAATATAATTGTTTTTATTTTTAATATATTTATAAAAAAATATTCAAAAAATGAATGAAGAACAAAAAATTTTATTAAAAGATATTTTATTAAAAAATAATGATGACGAAACACTCGATTTTTTTATAGAATATTTAAAAAAAGCTCTTGAAAATGATACTTTGAAAAAAAAATTTAAAGAATCTATGGCTATTCAAAATAATGAAGACGGTATGGATAATTTTATGTATTTATGTAAAAGAAATTCTTACAAATTTGCAAATGCATTAATTGATAATCAATGTGTTGTTTTAACTAATCAAGATAATGAGGGATTTACATGTTTAATTTGGGCTATTTTTTCTAAATCAGAAGAATTAATTTACAAAATTATTGATAATGAACCTTCTTTATTAGAAGTATGTTGTAAACAAAAAATATCACCTATTATTTATGCATCTCGACAGAAAATGTTTAATGTTGTTTATTATATGATTCAAAAAAATAATAACTTATTTAATCATATTGATCATTTTAATTCAACACCATTTGTTTATTTAATTGATAAAACACATTTTTTTTCAGATAATATCTTTGAATATGTTGAAAATTATTTAAAAGAAAATAAAATTAATATTGATCTAACTCAAAAACCTGAAAATATTGTTAGAACAATTAAATGTGAATTAAATTTAAATCATCATCATTCTGATCTTTTTAATATTTTAAATTATATTTTTGAAAATAATATTGAAATAAAAATAGGTCAACCTAATAATAATGGTGATACTGCACTTATTTTTTCTGTTTTTGTTATGAATGAAGAATTAGCTATTAAATTATTTAATAAATATGGAACTAGTTGTAATCTTTCATTTAAAAATATATCAGGAGAATCTGCTTTATCTTTTGCTATTAGATATAAATTATTTGATTTTGTATCACTATTATTAGATTCTGATATTGAAGATATTGGACAATATGTTTGTTTAAATGAAGCAAAAACTCCATTATTAGAACTTATTAATTCAGGTCGTGAAGATTTGGTTATTAAGTTATTAAATAAATCTTTAAAAAATATTGAAATTTGTAATGAAAATGGAGATACTGCATTAACACTTTCTATAAAAAAAAATATGAAAAATGCTGTTAATAAATTAATTGATTTAGGTTGTGATATTGATTATTCAATAGATAATAATGATGAATCTCCGTTAATGTTAGCTTGTAAAAATAATTGGACGGATATTGTATTAAAAATGTTTTCAATTAAAGATGATTTATTTATTATTGAAAATGAAAATTTTCAAAACAGTGCAGTATATTGGATGTGTAAAAATAAAATGATTGATGTCGCAAAAATTATTTTTGAAAAGATTGATAAAATTTTATATTTTAAATATGAAAATGATTGGAAAAAATTATTAAATTTTTTTAGAAGTGAGAAAAGAGATGAAAATATAAATTTTTTTATTAATCAAATTGTTTTTGAATTAGTTAAAATTGAAAAAATTAAAAAACAAATTCGTGAAGAAGAAAAACAATTAGCAATTATTCAACAACAAAAATTATTAAAAGAAATTGAAGATGAAGAAAAACTTCAAAAAGAACAAAAGTTAAAAAAACAAATGAAAAAAAAAGCTCAAAAAGAAAAGATAAAACTTAAAAAATTTGAAAAAAATAAAAATATTTTAAATAATCCTAGTGATTTAAACAATTCAAACCGTTTAAATAATAAAACTAATACTTCTTTTAATGATTCTATTCAAATTGTTCATTCTAATGACGAATCTAATTTAGAAATCAATATTGATTTAATTCAAAGTCCAAATACAATTCAAGTTAATTCACCTTCATTTGAAAATTCTAATTTAAATAATTTAAATGATATATCTACTTTTTTAAATACAAAACACCAACTAGAAAATTGGTATTTTGAACTAGAAAAAATTAAATTTTAAATATTTATTTTAATTTTATTTTTTTTATTTATAATTTATTTTTACAATTTTTTATTAAATATATTATTTTTCATATATTCTGTTATATTCATTGTTATCCAAAAATGAGGTATTGATCTTGCTATCATCAATGATAATCCTCTACTATAATTTATTGTTTTATTATTAGCCATTTTTACAGTTTTATAGTAATCAAATGGTTGAATAATTAAACTAACTGTTAATGTCGTACCAATAGATGATAAATATTTATATTTTGTATCCTCTAATAATTTACTGTAAAAATCATATATGGGAAATAAAGATGAATATAAAGCTATATTTTTACCAATAGACCCTGAATATCCAATATACAATATATTTTTATGAATCTTTTTTAATCCATTTTTCTTTAAGTACTCATTCATATAATTAAAATATGATTCTCCTCTTTGATTATAGTTTTTCCATACATCAATTGGGTGAGTAAATATTGAACCAAATAATCCTCCTAACATACCATTTATCGAATTATTTATCAAATCATCTTTTTCTGTTTTTCTATATTCTTTTATTTTTTCATAAAAACCAAATTTTATTGATGTTGATGCAACTTGTGATATAATAGCAGGTACAGTTGCTTGATAAAATCCTTTAATTCCATGATTTTCATATAATTCTTTTATTGTTCGATTTATAGTTAATTTTGAATTATTTTGATATATTGTTTTAATTGTACATATAGGTAAAGTTATTAACTCTGCAATAAATGAACCTATAGCACTTGATATAAATGATTCATACATTTTTTTTTTACGGTATATTCTTTTTTATCTTTTTTTTTTAAATTCAATTTATAAATAATTAGATATTCATTTTTTTAATTTAGAAAAAATGATTAATAATTTGACTTAAAAAAAGATTAAGAATAATATTAAATAGATTCACGTTTATTTTAAAATTAATACGTAAAAATGAATAATGAGTTTTTGCAAAATTTAATGGCTAATAATATTCAAGTACTTGAAGATTTCTATAAAAAAGATAAATTAAGTACATTTAATGAAGATGAAGAGTATGATGAAAATAATAAAAATAAAAAAAATAACAATAATCAATCTGTTGTTATTGATTGGGTATCATTAAATAATAAAGAAAATGAAAAGTTTTTAAAAATTGAAGCAAGAATTCAACAAATGAAAAATAAAAGTTCAGATTCAGATGATGACGATGAAGAATATTATGATAGTGATTCATCGAATGATTCAGATGAATATGATTCGGATGAAAATGAACAAGAAGAAACAAAAAGTTTAGAAGAAGAAGAAGATGATGATGATGAAAATGAACAAAAATTAACTGAAAAAGAAAAAATTGAGATACATGATAAAAAACTAGATAAACAAGAAAATGAAAAAGTTGAAAAAGAGTTTAAATATGAAGTTTTGAGTAAATTTTATTGTTATCGAATTTTAATAGAATTAGTTCGTGAATTAAAAAATATTGAAGATAAAATAAGTTCTAAAGAAGATGCTAATCAAGAAGAATATGTTTATAGAAAATATGAACATGATGATGTTGATGATAAAAATTCTTTTGCATATTTAATGACTTCTAATCAAATAGCTTTAAAAACAAAATTAGATAATGAATCTTATATTTCTATTTTAATGTTTTGTTTTGAATTGGTATTTGATGATAAATCTGATAAACTTAATGATATTAGACAACATATTATTGAAACTTTAACAGATTTTGATAATTCTTATATTTCTCGAATCAAATATATTAAAACACTAAGTGTTCAAAATTGGTATACTTTAATTGAAGATTCATTAGCTATTCCATATGGTGATTTTGTTAAATTTGAATTTAATTTTGATAAAAGTAAAATTATTGAAAAAATTAGATATGAATTTGATAATAATATTACTCAAGAAAGTGTAGAAAATATTCGTTTTTATACTATTTTAGATATTATGAATATGTATGAACAAAAGATTTTTGAAATCAGAATTTTAGCTAAATATAATTAAAATTTAACTTTTTTTTTTTAATATTTTTTTATAAATTTATTAATTATTTTAAATAATTAATTAAAGAACATCAGGTAAACACATAGCATTTGTAAAACGCGACATGAATCTAGCTAATTTATTATATTTTTCATTTGCTTCATTATCTTTTTTCATTTTCTTAAGATAATTATATTCATCAACTAAATTATTTTTTAATTGTTCTGAGAAAACACCCATATCTTTTAAAATTGAAGCATGATGAATAATTTTATTTCCATCATATAACCATACTGTTGCAACAGTCCAATCGTCAATAATACATAATTCAATATCACGATTTGAAATTAAATATCCTGCTCTACATATGTGAATAGGAATTTTTTTCCAACAATTCATTATGATTTCTTTGTAAGGATAATATTCAAAAAAGAATTTTTGACAATATAAATAAAAAATATAATTTTGTTCTTGATCAAAATTATTCATACAAAAATGTTCTTGAAGTTCAGCTGTTAGTTGATTTCTTCCGTTGTTTTCAATTTTATCTCTTGCTTGCTTTGTTTTATTAAATTCAATTGATAACATTCTATCAAAATCATCTATATATTCTTCTTCTGATATATCTGTATTTTGATTTTGATTAATATTATTACATTCAATTGAAAAACCATTAATATTTAATAAAATATCTAAATCTTTAAATCTATCAATTACTTCTTTCATTTTATTAAAAATCGAAGGATATTCTCCATCTCTTTCCTTCATAAAATCTCTAGTACCAAAATATTCAAATACTCTACTAATAACTTCTTTATGTTGAAAATAAATTGTTATTTCATCAAAGGCAACATGAATTAATAAAACTGCTTTTTCTTCACTATTGTGTCCAAAAGCAATTTGATAAATTTCTTGAATATTTGGTGTTTTAAGACAATCTTTAAACCAATCATACATTTGTTCTTCTGAATGATAAAATACATTTTTTACTCTTTCTTCCCATAATTTAATGATTTTGTCTTTCATATCAAAATCACTTAAAAAATCATATGTAGGTTCTGGTAAAAGAACAACTGCATTTTTAATAACTTCATTATCCATATAATTTAAACATTCAAATAATCTTTGAATATTTCTACGATAAATAATTTCTGGTTTTTTTCGAAGAATTTTACGTTGAATTTCTTCTTTATGTGTTAATGCTGTTTTGTTCATTTTGATTTTATTTTATTACTTATAGAAAATAATTTATATTTAATATAATTAATTTTCATTTTTTTTCAAATTCACGTTAATATTTATTTTATTTACGTAAATTAAATAAATATTATTATTTATCTTAATGAATTTATCTTAAAAAAAAATGAATGATATAATATATATATATAATTTTTATAATATTTATTTAAATGAATATTAATATGAATAATGAACAAAATGTAGAAAAAATAAAAAATCATAATTTAAATTGTGATTTATCATCATCTTTTAAAGATACTATTAATATTGAAAAATCAAATTTACTAAAAAATTTATTATTAAAAAAAGAAGAATATAATAGAAAAATTTTAACAAATACTTATGAATTTGTTAAACCTCCAAGTGATTTTTTAAATAATATAGAAAACTTAAATAAATCATTAAAAAAATTAAAAGAAGAACTTCAATCTAAAAATCGTAATTCTAATTCTAAAACTAATATTAATTTTAATACTAATACAAAATTATCAAAAAAAGAGTATTTTGCTCAATCTAAATTTTTATGTTCACCTGAAGCACATGAATTACCATTACCTTCTTTTTTTGATTCGGATATAGAATAATTTTTATCTTATTTATTTAATTTTTATTTTTTTATAAATATAATATTTCATTTATTTAGTATATAAATGAATTGCCCTATTCAATCTTTAGCTAAATATAAATTTATTTTAGGTATTCCTAATAAAGGATTTCATGAAAAAAGAATAGGACCATATGCATTAAATGATACATTCGGAACTATTTTTATTGCTATCTTATTAACTTTATTTTTTAAACCATTAAATTATATTAAATATGACAAAATAAAAACTAAAAATTATTTTTATAATTTTATTTTTAATTTAATATTTTTATTTATATTAGGTGAATTATTACATTATTTATTCTGTGTAGATACAGCTTTTATTAAACAAATAAAAAGTTTATTTTAATAAAAATATTCGTTTTATTATTATTTTTATTTAATTATTTTTTTTTAGAATAAAAAATAAATGAAAAAACAATTTTATTTTTATTATAAAAAATACAAAAAATATAAAAAATATAAAAAATACAAAAAATATAAAAAAATCTTAAAAAAACAAAAACATAAAATATAAAAAATTATCAATGCCATTTTAGATTGCCATTTTGTAGAAAAAAATGAACTTAAAGAAAATAAAAAAAAAAACA
>JACCDO010577964.1_pt1 | contig 10998 bp, 7 predicted proteins | sample 7446101 | NCBI WGS metagenome assembly JACCDO01 (sample SAMN15323440, study PRJNA562643) | freshwater metagenome | isolation source: river surface water | place: USA:Blue River Watershed | collected 2017-08-16
ATTATCATTATTAAGTGGAAATGCTGGATCTAAAAAAGCACAAGTTGAAATATTCAAAACTATTGCAAAACTTTATGAATTAAAAGAGCCTTGGACTAAATCTGAAATATTATCATTATTAAGTGGACCAGCTGGATCTAAAAAAGCACAAATTGAAATATTTTCTACTATTAAGAAACTTTATCGTGATGGTTGGGAAAAACATGAAATTCTATCATTATTAAGTGGATGGGCTGGATCTAAAAAAGCACAAGTTGAGCTTTCTAAATCTATTATTTTATATCGTGATCAATTCCATCTACAAAAAAGTGACATTAAAATTCTGTTAACTGGATACATGGGAGGTTGTAAAATTCAAAAATTTCTTCAAGTGAAATATGTAGAACTCAGTAATATATCTGGGTTCAGTACTGAAAATATTATTCAAATTTTAGGACATGGCCACGGAGATGGTCTTAATAAAACCAGCCTGAAGATGGTGACAGTTCTATGCAATGTCGCTACTTTATTAGCATCTGAGAACACTCTATTGGTGAAGGGAATCTCTGTAGAGCATACTCCTGCTCAAATTGCATCTTATATAAACTCCGTATGCCCGGACAAAGTCAATTTTATTATGTACTGCACAGGTAGTAACAAACATTCGTCCACTGACATCATTAAATCAAGTCAAAATATATTGGATTACATATTAGCTGATAAGCAAACCCGCAAAGTTTTAATAACCAATGGTAATATAATAATTGAAAATCTTAAATCTAGTACTTTGAAAAATAAAAGAGAAGTACCGGTAGGTGTTCTAAATAAAAATGATGTAAAAGCAAAGAAGCAAAGAAAAAGGTGAAAGTTACTTAATAATAAAACCAAAATTTGTTTTCATCAATTAGAATAATAATTGTAATTATAATAATAATAAAATAACTGATACTAATATAATCCATGTCGTAAACAATTTTCTTTTTTTTATTATATCTCATCACATAATAGTCAATGATTAGACTATTTTAAATTACATATAAAAAGAGCTTTTATAAAACTAAAGATACGTCGTCGCTGGCGCTGTGTCAGTTAATATCGCGATATTTTGACTCATTGCAATAATTATATTGTAAATCACATTATGTAAAAGCAATTCGTCTAAAAATCCTTGATTGAGTAGTTAATTAAGGTATCTAAAGTTATTGTCCAATAAGTAAAGTTGTATAATTCATTTTCACAATCCGGCCACTTTGGTGTGCATCACACCGTGATTCATCATTCGGAATAATCGGAAGCAGAAAAACTCGCTTTGCAAGTGAGTAAAGTGTCCTTTGAGAGTAGTCAGCAAGTAAACTACTCAATTGTCAGCCAGGCGACATGATTGTCTCGTTTTTTATTTTATGTTTCCTTCTCCATAATATAATACTCTCTTCGGCATTTTTTGTACAAAAATCAAAATATAGAAATATTCACTTAAATTTACGGTTGTCTGCATGCGGTGTTCAAGCGAATTCAATATATGGCGTAGGAGGGGAAGATATTGTATGGGAAGCTATGAGACGAGACGCTGCAATGGAGGCATCTCGCGAACCACTATTAGCAAGTTTCATGCACGGAGCAATATTATCTCACAGATCTTTAGAAAATTCACTAGCATTTCACATGGCAAACTTACTTTCATCACCTGCTATGGGTTCGACTCAAATTCAAGCATTATTCCTTGAAATGATGGATAAAGACTACAATTTTAGAACAAGCTTAAGAATGGATATCCGCGCAGTTTTAGATCGCGATCCAGCAGTTAAAACGTCACCAGACGTTTTGCTATATTTCAAAGGATTCCAAGCACTTCAAACGCACAGAGTTGCTCATTGGCTATGGAATACTGGAAGATTTACATTAGCTTTATTTTTGTATAGTCGAGCAAACACAGTCTTCCAGATTGATATACATCCTGGAGCGAAGTTTGGGAATGGTGTATTTATTGATCATGGTACTGGTGTAGTTATTGGAGAAACTGCTATAGTTGGCGACAATGTTTCAATGCTCCATAAGGTGACTTTGGGAGGATCTGGAAATAAAAATGTTGTTAGGCATCCACAAATAGGTAATTGTGTTTTATTAGGAGCAGGTGCAACATTATTGGGTCCAATTAAAGTAGGCGATGGTGCCCATATTGGTGCATGTTCTATGGTTTTAGAAGATATACCCGAGTATTCAGTTGCTGTAGGTGTACCCGCTAAAATTATTGCCCGTAGAAATAACAAAGACCAAGTAAGAGATTCACCAGCATTAACGATGGAAACAAATGACCTTTTGAATTTTTATGATATATAATAGTCTCGGTTTATTGAACATATAGTGTATATTACATTCAAAAAAATTAATCAGTAGAGTTATCTTTTGGACGCTCCTTTTCTTTATCAGCTCCATCACAAGGTAACAAGACTACCTTTTTATCTAATTTATACATTGTTTTTCTATAAGTTCCATATGCTCTTGCAGCCCTCCTACTTGCAGTTGTTTGTTCCTCCCAAACACCAGTTCCAAATAAATCTAACCATCCAGGTCGTTTATCTCTAAATCCGATAGGTCCCGCTAAAGGCTCAAATTCTGTAAAATCTTTAACATATTTAGCCTTCAAGTCTCGCCATTTATTTGCACGAAGGACATTCTTCTTGTACGCAGATTCTAACCAGGTTGGGACATTCTTTACATACATACCTGCTTTTCCACCAATCCAAGGAGTTTCTGGTGGAGCTTCTTCTACAGGTGGTTTTCTTGATTCTTTGCGTTGTATTTTCCATTTCTCATATGTCTCTGACTCAGTAGTTTCATCTAATTCCCCACTACCACCAGCTATAGATTTTTCTTGAAGATCATCCACAAATTTAGGTTTTGGTGGATAATCGTCAACTTCTGGATCATAAGCATAATCATATAAATCTACCATCTCTTTATTACTACTGAATACTTGTTCCGCTAATTTAGCTTCTATATCCTCAGGCAAAGTACCTTCCATTGATTTAATCCATCTCCAACCATTTTTACTCTTCTCTTCGTAAACTTCAAAGTGTGAAGTACTAAACGAGGTGAACATCAAACTAATACAAAATACTAATTTCGTTTTTAGGTCAAGTGACATTGGAATCAAAGATGTTAGAAACGCTACGACTGACGCAACTGATAACGAGGAAAATAATGTTATAGCTATGGCTGTTTTAAATGCATTGCTTGACCATGTTGCAGGTTTGGATCTTGCCATTCCAGGCTTATTAGCTTTCTTTGGCATTCCTTTTGTTAATAATGCGGACACCATTAATAAATTTCCCACCAAACAATAATTGAATGTAGTCCTACCAGAATTTTGACTAATAACGAATGACAAAAATGCACCTAAACCTAAATTACGAACCAGTTCATTTGAACTAGGTTTTTTATAACATGAAGTAATGTAATCAATATACTTATGAAGACCTTGAGGAACTAACTTAATCAATCCAGATCGATTCAATAATTTTTTCTTCTTTAAATCATTTAATTGCTGCTCTTTTGTTTTTGTCAATTCTAAAGAATTTTCTGTTCTTCTAGCAGCCATAGTGAGTAATGACATATCTGGATTAAGCCCATCTTCATCTTCACTTTCAGTATACACACGACGATAAAAACCCAAATTATTTAATTTAATAAAATTTTCGTCTATTTTTATACGTTTCGTGGTGTCATTTTCTTGCGCTGCAGATAATCTACTTTTTTTTGTTGATGGGAATGTTGTTTCATAAAAATTAGCAGCACGGGAAATGTCTAGTAGTATGAATTAATAAAATAAAATAGAATTAAAAACAAACGTTTCAATAGAAGTACCTGCCGCTATTAATGACTTCAGTTCCTCGATTTCAGAAGGTTCTTTTGAAGGTAAAATATTTTGCATATCTTCATATAGTAGTGACATGCCGTCAGTCTTCGCAGTAGTACTCGCTGCAAACAACTTCAACCTGGAATAAGGTTTCTTTGACACTAATCTGTTCAGAGCAGATATATTCAAAACACAACATAATAAAACAAACCCTAAAGCAGAAGTAGATACCAACCCCATGGCACTATACCAAAATCGCGTCAATCTACGTCTGTACGTCTGTCGCCCACCTCAACAACAACCCGGCCGGGCAATGGAATATCAAAGAAGAGAACAGCTACAAAACTAGCGATTTTACTAGTTGTTATATGTGGAGCAAATGATTCTCTATTATTTAGAAATTAATATCTAAAAATAAGACATGGCAAAAAATAAAGATTTATTTATTAATTTAATTCTCTTTGATATACAATTCGATCTTATTTTGTCTCTATAATCCATTCTTTACATTTATTTCCATCAATGCTAGATTTAAATCTAATTGCAATGCAAGTTCGGTCCCGATATCGCCGATATATCCGGCCGTCGATAAAAAACGCTCCTATCAGTGAGGCTAACACAGGTGTACTCAAACTTCTGTCCTCAGTGACATAAGCCTTGTACAGAGCAGATGCCGCGGCTATCTGCACTTACAACGCGTATGAGAATAGAACGGATAGATGATCGGACAGAAAACACTAAAATTCCTCACATTCATGATGTTTACAAACGGACAGATACTATCAGTGAAAATTTAGCAAAAGATGTTATTGATAAAATGTTTTTTTCTGAATATCCATCAGCAAAAGAGGACGGAGTATCTGCATTGTCTTCATTTTTGATGAATTCTGGGAATATTAGTGAATTGAGACATACTGGTAGCTTAGGTGCTGTTATTGAATTATTGCGTCGTGTTGATTTTAAAACTACTAAACCAGAATATATAAGTAGTTTAGTAAATGCGCTTTATACTCTGACTATTAATGACAATGAAGCTGATAGAAATATGTTGGAGAAATTAATTACTAATCCTCATGGTGTTTCAGTAATAATAAATCTATGCATTGCAATGAGTGGAAGGTTACAGGAGATTTGTTTGAATATTATTGTTGCCTTGAGTAAACTTGAGCAAGGTATCACTTCATTGCTAAGGAATGGAAATATATATCAAGTATTTAGCTCGCATGAATTACTCATTAGACCCTCGACATTTTTACATGTTAAACATACAGCAACAAATTTAATAAATAAATTTACAGCAATCAAACCAGAGTTATTTCCAATAAGTATCTTCGATACACTTATGTTAGATGCTTTAGAACATAGAAAAGTGGATGGATATATGGAAATTCAGTTACTGACTGGCTTTCTTCATCACATTAAATGGTTAAATAGTCGTAATGAAACGCTAAACAGTGTCTTCTATTATTTCAAATATTTACTAAATGAATTAATAACAGAGACATTTGAAAATTTAGATCATATGCAAATAATTGTTAAAACAATAGTAAAAGAATCTAAAGATCCTAAGCAATTAGATTATTTATTAAAAAATAAATTAAGTATCGCACTTCAGTATTTAATTCGTACCGATTTTATGCTATATCGTAAAAAGGCTAATAGAGGGGCAGATACAACATCTGTGAATAAAAGTATCAAGAAGGAAAAACATAAAAGGTTGAGTATTCAAGATACGGGAGAAAGGCCCATTCGGACATTGCAAGCACTAACACTAGTTAAACCAAAAGCACCTATTGAAACAAGGAGTGATGAAATAAACTACTTCGCAACTAGCTCCTCCGTAAAGATATATGAAAACATAATGAATTACAAGATGGAAATTATTCCAGAAATAATATCTAGTGGACTTTTATCGGCATTACTTTTTCGGGTTGGAAAAGGATCCGAAAGAGATTATCGTATGAACAAATTGATGCTTAATTTTTTTCATAACTTAATTATGAAAGTAATTTTTCTTTACTATGGTAAAAATCATCCAGATGTATTCCATAGCATTTCTTTAAGCGCTATATATCCATTACCCAAAGTTTATGTCCGATATGGAGAAATTTGCCCTCAGAAGTTTGCATTACCCGCTGAAGTTTTGAATAACGTAACTTATGGAGAGTACAACAAGTTAAATGATCTTCGTGCAACATGCAATTCTTTACAAGCTCAAGGTGTTACTTCTTTGTTGTATTCTAATTTGTCAGGCGAAGATGGTGATAATGTTAAAGTTGCTATCACTTCATTATCACTGATGTCATTCGGTTCATTCAGAGAAGAGGCATTACTTCCAGATAACCTACATAAACTGTTTTCAGTAACATCTTATCGAAATGATTGTTTTATTGCAGGACTAAGCATAATATGTGCATTGATATTAAGTAATCCTCCCGAAAGTATTTTATCTCAAATCATGCTTCATCACAAAGCAGTTTCACTTTTAATATCTGCATTAAAGTTGAGTGGATGGAAATTTCATGAAAAAGACATTGTATTTCAAGCGTTATCAAAATTTGTATTTCATCCTCAATTCTGTGAAAAAATTGCAGAGTGTGCTGGGTACAGTTATCTTATTGCGTACATCAAAGCTAAGAAAAAGAATTTTCGTAGGAGGAAGCAGAACGATGAAGATGGAATTGATGAAGAAGATGCTGATGATGATAGTGTTCATATAGTGTATAGGGCAATTAAGCGAGATTTTCTATTAAGCAAGGTGCAAGCAGTGTTTAAGCGCTCAATTGTGAGGATAAGAACTCAGAGATTAGTGGCTGACAGGAGAGTCAAATTGATTGAGGAGGAAAAGAGCGTGAATGTGAGGAAAACAAAATAAATTTGAAACGTAAGAAAATTTGATTTATCGAAGTATTATGTAGGGCATACATATGCACATATCAATTAATTGTATATTTGTTGAAAATTTGTATTCGAGACTTTACAGTGACGAACCTGTAATGAAGTATTTAATGATAGGCTGTAATTTTGATACTTTTTCCAGGCGCATTTGCTTATTAAATTCTTCAACTTCTTGCAAAGGCAATAACATAGTAATACAAACATTCGTTAACAAATCTATCGTAGTCCTATTATAATCTCTTTGGGAATAAACTTCCCTCATAAACGAGATTATATAAACAAATAAATTAAAATTCAAGGGAGATGATTTATCTAGTATCTCCCTACAATATGCACGAAGAGTTTGTTCGTTTACTTCAGCCATCGGGCATACATCATTCGATATGATCGGACTAGGAAACGATTCCACTAGTGTAATTAAAGCTTCTACAATAGAGTGAGGAGAAAAGCTTTTGTTAAAATTTTCGCCACAATCCAAACTTTCACGAATAGAAATGATTTCATCTGATTTACCAGGCGTTGCAAATAGATCCTTTTCTCTGATAGCACCACCAGTCCATAGAGCGTCAACAAGCCGCCACAACTCCTTTGGAATTTGTAAAGGAGGACTTGTACTACTACCACTGGACAAAGTCCCCAGTAGTTTTTGTTGGGTAGGAATGGTAGTTGCACGAATAGGTCCATGTGTTATAACAAGTTCTTCAAAGCTGACACCGTAGCAAGATCTTAAATAATTTGCACTTATCATAATGTGAATATTGTGAGACTTGTCTATGGTAAGCACAAGTGTATCCTCTAAACTTTCTTTCCCTTGATTTAATTGCTGTGCAGTTTTTGTATCCACATTTACTGTTACAATAAGTTCGAATGCTGGATCAGTTGGTAACAACATTCCACGAATAGCATTAAACGAAATCCATGATTTTTTTTGTGTAATATTTTGATCAAAATACCAATATAGTACACCACCACCATTACAAGCTTTGATAGGAATGCTCAACGTAGTTGGAATGTTAAATCGGACATCTATTTTATCAATGTTAATTCTATTATCCGTGAGATTACTTTCGCCTCTTATTTCGACAATAGGTGCTGGTTCAATGTCCCTCCATTTATCTAATTCATTCACTAATTTTAAGAACAACTCATTTTCCTTATTTTTTACGAGGCTTTGAAGATTACATTCAAATAAGCTCCCAACAGGTTTATGATCTGAAATAAGATAATTAGGGTAACTAGTGTAAAAACATTGTTTGGTGACAGCATTTGTTTTAACAGAGTTCCACAAAATTCTATCACACCAAGCAGGTGAACGCCTTTTCTTTTCTGGTCGTTGCTCATATAAATCTGTACCAGGCTGAAATTTATAAGTTGGTGGGAAAGTAAGTAAACCCTCATCAAAATCTTGAAATACATTTTTTTTTGATCTTTCCATATTGAGTTGATCTTTTTTGCGTAAATAATCTAATTCATTTCCACCAACAAGTTGAAAAACTTCATCAACGTTATCGATATCAATGCGATAATTAAGATCTCCTAACCAAAAAATTATGTCGTGATCTAGAATTTTTAAGTTAATACCTATGGATTTATCTGCACCATGTTTAGGTTGCATAATTGAGTCCATTCGATGCTGTTCAACCACACGTTGAGATTCAGACTTGAAAATAGTTTGTTCCATAATGTTTTTAAAATCTTTATTTCTACTATCAACCTTATCCTGATGTGCCGATAAATGTGAGCATACAAAACAAATGGATGTATCATACAAATTCATACGAATACTAACACCACCTTTGTTACCCATTATACCACCAAATCCAACGGCCACATCTATACCACGAACGTCTAATACTCTGGAGAATAGTGCTTGTTTTATAAATACGCATAATAAAACTCCAACTAAATGCTTTTCCATCACCAACTTATAGGTAGTATCTGATTGGTAACTATTTAACGTTTCTTCGATGCACTTTTTCCAAATCTCGGCTCGCTCAGTAGATTTTGATCCATCTAAACCAACATTAACAACATTTAAATCAACAATTTCTTGAAAACCAACAGCATAAATATCTGCAGGTTTTCCATGTTGAAAGAACCAGTTATCGAGTTTTTCTTCAATATCTGTTTTTACTTTATCTTTCCCTTTGACCTTTAATGTTTTCGCATTTACATTCCATGTTCCACAGAATATTGTGCATGATTTAGTTTCTGTGTATTCACCTTCTTTATTTTTCATATTATTATTGATCCATTCTTGTTTAATAAGCTTTACCATTTCAGCATTGCTACTGGTACCATCCGCACATAATTCTGTATCCCAGACCTTCTTACTCATTTGAATGAAGCGGAATTCAAGGCAACGTAGACTTTATCTAAATTATTTTCCTCAATAAGTCCAAGCAAGAAGCTTCCTCCCGTAATTCCTACCTGCAGTTTCCAACTATATGGCATGTCGAACAAAAGTTCCGCATCTCTGATAAAACAAAGAATAGTACGTTATAAGAAAGAAAAAACATTATGTAACACATTACAAATACATTGTAGTCTCAAAATCAGTTTTCACAACATGTCCTTGAGCACTAAATCTAGCATCCTTAAATTCTTCAGAATTTTTACCTGCAGTACTTCCAATATCCTCATCATCAACTAATTCATCATCACTCTTAGCGCCGTCTTGTTTACTTTCATCAACATCGCCTAAAGGAATATTATATTTAAGTCATGCGTTATACGAATACTAAATATGGAGAATATTACCACTTTGGATTGATTTTTCATCTTCAATTAATTGAGTATTTGAATCAGTAGCTCTATGTAAGGTTTTCTGTAATTGCTCCCATTTATGGGGATCCATTTTAAAGTTTTTAAGAGCCTTATGATCTCCTTGATTTGCCTACCAATGGTAAAGAAGGATGAAAATGTACACTTCAATTGAAGAGAAATATCTGTACTGAGACATACCTGATTTTGAATCTCCATAATTTCATTTAAGAAAACTCTAGAATCACTCAAAGTTTTATGATATTTTAATCTATCATCAATATGGTGTAATAACTCTGTACATTCTTTAATATGTTCATTTACTCTGTCCTCTAAAGAAATATTCCAAAGTACTACTTCAGGAACTTTATCCCGTCGCAATTCACATTTTTTTTTTGTCAATTTATCATCCTTTATATTCTCTAACCTATTGTTCATATTTTGTATAAATGAATGTACAAATTTAATTAATCCCTGAAAATGACCTATAAAATTGATTAATAATGAATATGACGAATCTATTGTAAAGGGTATAAATAGGTAAAAAGAAACCTTCTAGCTCATCATTGCGATTGCTCAATTCTTTAAGTTGAGTGGGTACCATAACCTTAACACTTACAACTTCATAATCTCGTTGTAATTGCAATAATTCTTTTGACAGATCACTATACTGTTCTTTCACAATATATAATAAATCATGACCCTCTTCGTTGTCATGAAGTGGATCTATACCAATATCTAATAAATATTTTGCTACCGAGAATGCACTTTTTTTAACTGCTAAACAAGCAAATGAATCACCTCTTATAGCACGTAGAAAAGTATGCGCTCCATGATGTCCTAACTTATCTAACTGTTCATCAACCTTTCCCCATTCAGCAATTGACAAAAAATTCCTTCCTTTCGAATTTATTCTTTCACCATCTTTTAATAATGTTGATTGCATTTCAAACTGATTTTTTGCATAAAAACCATAACCACCAATTGAATATGGTGTGCCAAGTTCACCTCCTATAACTTTAGAATCTAAATCGGCGATAGATGATTGAAGTGCAATTACGGCAAGTTCTTCATCATCTAAATCAAGTGATTTAAACAAGTACTTAGCCCATAATGTATCAAGTTTATTTCCTTTGAATCCTTTTTTTGTTTGAAAAGAGTCACCGCCTATAAAACCTCGAAATAATTGCTTTTCTTTCAACGAATCAGACATATTGAATCTATTAAAGCTATAAGTCTGATGAGCAATTAAAAAAAACAATAATACAAATAGAAAAATATAGTTGATCTCAATATACACTTATCAAACTATGATGATAGATAGACAACCAATATTTTCCGGAAACCTACTTAGTTCACTTTAGACCTGGAGCATTTGAACATCCGGCCCCGACGAGTTTCAAACAATCATGTATTTTTAATTAGATGTAATAGTATATCATGTACTCACATTCCTAATAATTGGACTTGCCTATTTGTACTTGTTACTTATTTTTAAATTG
>JACCDO010962585.1_pt1 | contig 10998 bp, 12 predicted proteins | sample 7446101 | NCBI WGS metagenome assembly JACCDO01 (sample SAMN15323440, study PRJNA562643) | freshwater metagenome | isolation source: river surface water | place: USA:Blue River Watershed | collected 2017-08-16
GGAAGCGGCAACTGATACAGGCCGCGTTCAAGCGGACCCAACGGTGTCGACCCGTCCGACGGGGCTTCCACCCCACCGATCATCGCCTCAAGCAGATTCGGGGAGACGTCCTGCCCGTAATGCCAGCGGCCGCCGCCGACTTCGTACACGTCGTCGGGCCGCCACGGACCGGTCACGGGGAGCCCGGGGCGTAGAAGTCAGTGTGGTCGTGGCGGTCACGCAACTGATGCCACAGCGCCTCCCGCTGAATCGCGGACATCTCATCTACGTTCAACAATTCTTCCGGTTCGGGTTGCTGCGCGTCGGGGTCGTCGATGGGAACCCAGCGCGCCGACGCGTTCAGCCCGTTGGGCTGCCCGAACTTCGCCGGCACCAACTTGACCCGCTGTTTGGGCAGTTTGTCGACGTGGATCATGCCGTTCTCGTCGGCGAGTTTGCGGATCTCGTCGACGTGCCGGAAGCCGCACGCATGCAGGTGCGCCGACCAGTCCGCCAGGATGTGGGGGTGGGTGATCGCCCCCGACCCGGCGATCGTCGGCGCCAGATACAACGCCCACGCCGCCATCTGCCGGGGATCGCCCATGTTCGCGGTTTCCTGCCGCACATGCCTGCGGTGCCTCACCAGATACCCACCTCGTTGCCGATTTGCGTGATGTCACGGATCCGGTCATACAGCTTCATCATCGGGTCGTTCTGCTCCGCGAATCCCAACTTGATTTCCCACATGCCGGGGCCGTCCTCACCCCAACTGTATTTCGCGGACTTCACCCTCTCAACGAAGATCGTGTCCGGGTCCGGGTAGCCGAACACGGTCACCCCGATGCGGTCACCGATGTTGTAGTGAGCCCCGAAGTGGTAGGGGGCGGCGTCGCAGATCTGCACGTCGATTTCGACGTGGGCGCGTTCTTTCCACATCTCGGCGCGGATCGCCATCGACGACGACGCGGTAAACGCTTTCATGGGTCCACCAGCGCGTTTTTCGTACAAATGGAAGTCCCCGAGGCTGGTCAGTTTGTCTTCCAAACCGGCCAGGGGAGTGCGTGACGGTGCCGAGCGGGTCGTGGGAACCTCGTTGAAAGCCATCGCCGAGTTGAAATACAGCAGCTTCGCGACAGCGTCGATGATGCCGCCCAGTGAAGGCATCTCAACGGGGATCGCACCCACCGGGGCGCCCGACGCCGCCTCAAGCGCACTGTTGATCACAGCCGACAGGATGTCGCCCCCCGCGTTCACCGCGCTGCTGGCCAATTCATTCAGGCCGGGTGGTGACTCGCCGCCGGCGATGTAGGAAGTCGATTTGGCCTCAACGTATTTGAACTCCGAGGACTTGATTCCCGACAACGGCGATTCACGGAACACCACCCACGGCGCTTTGGCCCTGGTGCCTTCCCAACCCGGCCGCCAATACTCCTGCGGATACGTCGGCTCACCCCGATACAGGTTGATGTTCTCCGTCGTGCCATCAGAACCGATGTTCACGATCGTGCGGACCATGCCGGTCAAGACACTGCCCCCGAATACCGTTTCGTGCTCAAAACCGCTGTTGTCCTCCACATCCCAAACGAGGCAGCCGTGCCTCAAATTTATGAACGACAGCATCTTCTCGGCGATCGGGATGTTCAGGGTGCCCTTGAGGTCGGAGAACGGGTGCTCGTCCTCGTCTTTGAGGTAGCGGCGGCACACCATCGTCAACTGGGCGGTGTTCAATGCTTTCTGCGCCACGTCGAAGAACGTCTGGAACCTGGAATACACGATGTCCAGGGGGGTGTTGTCGGATAGGAACGTGAACGGCTTGATCACGTTGCGCCAATGCTTGACGTTGAAACTCGGACCCATCCATTCCGTCGGGTCCGTCGGATTGTCGGGCATCGTGAACCACGACGACTCCAAACGGAACTGGTTCACGAAAAGTGTTGTGAGGAGACAAAATTTCAGCGGCCCGGCGATGACCCACACCTTCGGGAATTGCACGACGTCAGCCCTGAACCAGGGGTTACAGAACACGAGGATGTGACGCAGTTGCTCAAAATCGTGAATGAACACGATTTCAAGGAACCGGTCGCCGTACTGATCCTGAACGACCCGGTAATACTCCATGCGCCCCGACCATCGGACGTTGCCGGGCTGCTTGTCGAACGTGACATGCACGTTGCGTTTCGCGCGTCCTTTGAACTGGATGACCCACTGCGCTAAATGGTGGTCGATGGGCAACTCGATCGTGGCGGTGCCGGCGTCGTTCTCGACGAACTCGTACTCGCCTTTGCGTTCCCCCGCCACGGTGCCCCGATAGTTGTAGTCGCCGTCCCACAGCCTGATCGTCGGCGGGGTCAACCGCATCTGTTCGCGTTCGTCGCGGACCCGCTGCACATGGTCGCGTAAACGCAGATGGTCATCCAGGGTTGCCAGGTTCATGTCAGTGCATGCCCCACGGTCGCAGCCACGGACGCGGCAGATGCACCGCCACGGACTGCCCGGGCAGGCAGCCGCTGGCCGTCACCTCAAACACCACCTGACCGGTGTACGGCGGAATGTGGTGCAGCATACGGACTCCGTTCATCCGGCCCCACAACTGCGAACCGGACTCCGACGTCACCTGCTCAACCCGCGGGTCGGAATCCACCCACGCGTTCTCCGCCGGATAGGTGTGACCCTCGGTGATGGTTTCCACCAGGATATCCGGGGTCACTCCCGGGGGGCAGCCCGTCAGGCGGGTCGCGTCGCCAACCATTTCCGGCATGTTCTTGCCGCCGAGAAGTTTAGTGAACGTGATCTGGTAGGGCTGGCTGCCTTCCGACAGTGTCTCCACCGCCACCTTCGGTTCCTTACCGCCGGTCAGCAGCAGCGGGTTGCCGACGAACTGGCCGACGTTCGCCCCACCCAACCGGTTACGGAACGTGATGCGGTAGCGGCGGCCGCCGACCTTGGTGCGTTTGACCGAAACCGCGATCCCCGCCCCGCCAGATAAGCCGCCGGCATCCCCGGTGATCGGGTTGATGTTCACCCCCGCAAGGGTGTTCTGGAACTTCACCGTCCACGGCCCGCCGCCCTTGAACGGCGGCGAACCTGACACCGAGATCGCGAACGGCCCGATGTTCGGCAGCTTCGCCAACGCGTTGGCTACCCGGAAATTCCCGGCGTTGTACGGAATCGGGTCGGTGGTGTGCCCATCCAAAGTGAGGGTGAACGTGCCCGCCGTCGGTTCCCCGACGAGGAAGATCTGCTGCTCGCAGTTCTGGGTGAACTGCACATCCACTTCGGCGTCGGCTAAACCCACCACCGGCAGTGCGGCGATCTTCGCGTACAGGGTGACCGCGTCGGCGTTGTACGGAATCGGGCCGGTCGTCTGCCCCTCCAAGGTGAGGGTGAACGTGCCTCCGGTGGCGCCGCCTTCCAGTTCGATGGTTTGCACCTCGTTGATCGCCGGGAGTTGCGCGACGTCGACGTCGCCGGCCGCGACTTGGGCCAGTGCCTCCAACGCCAGCCGCAAATCCCGCGGCGCCACATCATGCTTGAGGGCGGTGGTCGTTTCAGCGCCCAGCGACAACGTCCAGGTGCCGCCGGTGGGGCGGCCGTCGACGACGACGGTTTGCACCTCGTCGGTGCGCAGACCGCCGATCAGGGACGGCAACGTGATCCGCCGGTTCGCTTTGTCATCGTTCTTGAACGAATAGTCCGGGATCGTCCAGATCGTGGCCCGCGATTTCGGGGCGCCGAGCCACGGCAGAGCAGGCACATACGGTTCGGCCGGTTCGAACGTCGACCCCGGGCATGACCATTTCGGCCAGATAGGCTGGTCGGTCGGGTTCGCCACCGGCACGGTGATGCGAATCGTTTCCGTGGGCAGTTTCTTCTTCGGCCACGGCCACGGCAACTGCAACGCGTTCGGGTCGAACGTGGTGTCGGTTTGGCACACCCCCACATGCACTTCGTCGTCCTGATACCAGAACGGGTCCAGAGCCACCACCACCATGTTGGTGCGGTTCACCGTCTTCATCGTCGGGTCGGTTTCCCAATCCACTTCCGGGGATTCCCCAAGCCGCAGCTTGATCCAGCGACGCCCGGACTGCGCGGTCGTGATGTGCATGCGGGCATCGCGGTCAAACGCCCACGCTTTGCGCCACAGCGAGTCCCGCGACGCCCAGGTGTCGCACTCCTCGTGCAGGATCTCCACACCGAACGTGATGTCCCTCTTCTGGACCCGGTGAGCCAGATACCTTTCCCCCGGCCAGTTCCCCGGCGCTTCGGTGACCACCTTCACGGGGGGTTCGTACAGGCCGGTCACTTTCGTGCCCAGCCACACACCCTTATCGCCGGCGTTCGGGCCGGCGATCGTCCACCAGCTGCCGTCGACACCCTCGATTTCGATGATCGTTTCCGGTCTCATAGCTCCGTTATCCGAATTGCAGGGAGTTGCGGTTCTGGGTGACCCGTTGAGCCGAGATCGCCTCGTCAAGGTTGGCTACCTGGAAGATGTAGTTGACACCCTGACCGATCAGGTCCGGGATCATGCCGTCACCGGACATGCCCAGATCAGAGGTGAACTGCCCGACGGTGGACTTGACGAAATCGGTGGGGATTTTCTGAACGCTGTCCATCAGCAAGTTGTAAGCCTCCGACGTTTTCTCCACCTCCCCGCCGTACTTCTTCTGGTAGTCGGCTTGTTCCTGCATCAGGCCGATCTCGCGGCGGCGGGCGTTGATCTGATCCAACTCCGCCTGCAACGCAGCCCGCGCCATCTTGTCGGGCGCTTGATCTTTCTGAACCCCCAGCGTTTTGGCCCGAAGGTCAAGGACGTCTTTCTCTTTCTTCAACTCCTCGAGGAACGCCGGGTCGAGGTTCACATCGACTTTCACGCCTTCGCTCATCACGCCGTTGATGCCGTCAATGACGGTCTGCGCCATCTTCGACGCCTCTTCACCGGCGAGGTTGGACGTGTTGGCGATGCCCTGCGCGAAGTCCCGGCCGATCGCCTCACCGGACTTATCGACCCACCCGGACCCGGAGAACGGGCCTTTGTCGGCGGGGGAGTTCGGGAAGAAGGCCCTCGCGGCGCCCATCAAACTTGACGCGGCGGCAGAGACAAGCCCCACTTGGGATTCGAGTCCTTCAGCGAAGCTCGCGCCGATCGCCTCACCGGCGGAACGTGCAGGACCGGTGTAGCGCATCATCTGGTCGATGATCTGCTGGCAGGCGTTCGCCACCCCGCCGACGGCCTGCACCATCGTCCCCTCGATCAACGTCGGCAACGTGCCGAACCACGCCTGGGCCACCGCTGGGACCGCCGCCAGGCCGGCGTTCAACGCGCCGAGGATCTGCGCCACTCCCCCCGCCGCCGCCCCGGTTGCCGCGTTCATACCCGCCGCCACCGCCGAGGACACCCCGTTGAACGCTGCGGCGACGGTCTGATACATCGGGCCGCCCAGCCCCGAGGACAGCGCAGCGATCATCCGCCCCGACATGTCCTGAACCGCCGCGACGCCGCCTTGCAACCCGGCCACGATCGTCGTCGGAACACCCGCCAGGCTGGTGCTGATCTTTTCAGGCACTAACTGCAACGGCGCCAGCGCCGTATCCAACTGGCCGCCGAACTCGCCTTGGAACTGCTGCAAGCGGGTCATCGCCGCCGAGATCGCGGTGTCCACCTGACCGGACACCGCCATCCCGATGCCTTCTTGACCCATCCCGCCCGCCGAGAACGTCTGCTGCAACGAACTCCTGGTGGTGTCCACCGCGATCTGGAACTCTTTGTTCAGGTTCGCGCCCGCTTCCTGGCCGCTGGCTTTCGCGGCCTGCGCGAGTTCCCCGCCGCGTTCCAACCCGAGCCACTTAACGATGTTCGCGTTGTTGTCGATACCGAAGTCCGACAGCCAGCCCCACAATTTTTTCTGATCGGCTTGGTCGTACTTCGGTGGCTCCGCGCCGGTGACTTTCTCAATCCAGTTACTGGCGCCTTTGATGGCATCGACGGTGCTGCGGATGCCTGACACGATCGCCGCGACATCCTCAAACCCCGACTTCAGCAGAGGCAACGTCGAATTGACCAGCGACCGCAGATCTTCTGCGAAGCCCCGCAACGCGTTCCCGAACTTCGGGTCGGCCAGCGTTTCGAAACCCCACTTGCCGATGTCTTTGAACAAACCGCCCAGTTCGCCGGCCACACCGCGAAGGTTGTCCAGCATCGTGTCGAGTTGGCCGCTGTCGGTGACTTCAGCGATCCACGTTTTGAAGTCGGCGCCCATCTTGGAGAACGCTTCTCCCATGTCGGGGAACCGCTGCGAAATCGTGCCGATCAGGTTGGTCATCCCGGCGGTGAAGTCCTGCATTCCGGGGATGGCTTTGCGGATTCCCACACCGACGTTGTTGAACAGTTTCTGCAACTCGGCGAGGTTCGCGTCCTCAGTCAAGGAATCGACGATCCCGCCGAACGCCTCCGACAGCGACACCGCCACCGTCGACATCGACTGCGTCAAATTCGGCAGCAGGGTGTTGTTGATCTTCTCAAACGCCGGGATCATGCCCTGCTCGAAGATCCCGGAGATCGTGGTCTTCAACGAATCGAACGCCGGTTTGGCGCGTTCGGCGGCTTTCTTGATGCCGTCCATGCCCAACGCCACCACACCCATCGGGGCGATAACACCGGCCAGGACACCCGGGAGCGCCACCAAAGCCCCCGACAGCAAAGTGACCGCCGGCGCGGCGAGCGCCATCACCGCCACGGCGATCCACGCCGCGTGGGTCATTTTCCCGATCGTCGTCGCAGCGACTTTCGCCCCTGCGGCCACACCTCTGATCCCGGTGCCTATGCCGTTGACCGCGAGCCCGGCAGCCCGACCTAGTCGTCCTTTCAAGCCGGCGAGCGCCGCCCGGAACCCGCCGTGGCGGTCCACGTCGACCACGACGGGAATCTTGATGCGCTTAGAACGGGCGATGGCCGTCAACTCCGCGACGATCGCAAGCATTTTCGCTCGCTGCGCCGCAGCCAACTCCACCTCGGCGCTGATCTGCGCCGACACGGTCTGTTCAGCCTCTTTGACTTTCGCGGCGAGGTCGCGGCGGAAATGTTCTCCCTCAAGGGTGGCCGGTATCCGCGCTTCGATCGACGCGACAGCCTTGTTCAGTTCGTCCCGCATACGCCGCTGGAACGCGTCGAGCTTGGGAGGTTTAACCTCCGGGGACGGAACTTCTTTTGGGACGGCCTTTTCGATGAAGTCGCGGACCTCTTTCGGGTTGATCCGCACCTTCACGATCTCGTCAAGCTGCTTATTCAACGCCCGCAGCTGCGCGGCGGCTTCCTTGCGGAAACCCTTCGTGTTCGGGTGGACGCGAACAGTTACCGAGCCGACTTCAGGACCGAACGCCATTGTCTGCCTTTCTCTGCTTCGCCATCTCAAGTTTCATCCGCGCGGTGTGCGCGAAACTGCCCGGACCGTCCTTGCGTCGCTGCTGGGTATCCGGCAACGGCAACAACTCAGGCGGGGACGGTTTACGTTTGGCCTTCGACGCCACATACGTCCACTGCAACACCCGAACCGAATTCACCACCGCCGCCAGGATGTAACGGGTTTCATCCCAGCCCCGGAACTGCGCCCCACCCCGCCGCGCCGCGTAGAACCGTGACCCCGCCGGCAACTGCGTGATCAACATCAACAACCAGCGAGGCGACATCGTGAACAAGCAGTCACGAAGATCGACGCGATACACCTCGAACAGATCCGCGGCGATCTCATCGCCGTAGGAGTCGATCAGCTGTCCGAGGGTGTAGCTTCCCCCACCGACGTCGCCGACACCCACCGCTCCAACAACTTCATCGTGATCGCGGCATCCCCATCCAACTCCTTGACCAGACGGGGGCCGTTGTCGCACACCAGTTTCAAAACCTGGATCGCGGCGTCCACCGTGACGTCGAGGTCGGCGTCCTCATCGTCGGCGGGTTCCATCTTCTTCAGGGTTTCCACCACCTGGATGCGGACCTTCGACGGCAGGCGAAGCATGTGCTTCAGTGTGCATTCCGTGCCATCGGACAGCGTCACCGTCAGGGGGGCGTAGTCGCGTTCCACCTCGGCCCGTAACTCGTCGAGGGTGTATGTAGCCATGTGCAGACCTTTCCGTGCGCAGACCGTTTGAGTGTGAGGTGCCGGGGCGGGTGACGGTCTGCGAACAGCCCGCCCCGGCACCGGTCAACTCAGGCGAAGAAGTCCTCTTCGATCCACGAGTACTTCACCGGGGACGTGCCGTAGTCCATGAACGTGGCACGCACCGGAAGGACCGCGAACTCGTCCACCGCCATCGTGATGGAATCCTCCCGCCGGAACGACGACTTCGCGGAGTGGAAACCGAGCTTCGTGGTGCCATCCACGATCACGATGAGCAGGGCGTGTTCCTGCGGAACCTGCGTTCCGGTCGGAACGCCGAACACACCGGCCGTGGTGGAGGCGTTCCGCCCGTAGTACAACTCCAACGCGTCCTTGGTGAACTGAAGCAGCCGGATGATGCAGTAGTCGGCGGTCTGTTCGGTGACGACTTCCCGCAGCGCGGCGTTCTGCCACGAACCGCGGGTTTCGGTGTCGCCGCCGTCCATGCCGAACTCCGGCAGGTCGTCTCTCGAGGTGTGGCCGATGTTGATCCATCCGCCGCCCGCCGCCAAGACGTTCTTCGTCACCTCCACCGAAGGGGTGGTGCCGCCCGTCAACGTCGGGGTGGCGGTGATCGTGATACCCGAATTCGTCAGATGCTTCCCGACGAGGGTAATGGTCACACCCCCCGCGTCGCGCATGTCCACACCGGCCGCCTGCACGTTGCCCGTGCCGATGGTGGCGATCTTCTCCAACTCGGCGCGGACCTGCTCCGCGGTGGCGTTCCACGCAATCGCCGCCGTGGTGGCCGTCGCCGCACCCGTCCCAGTAGTCGCCGCCGTCAGGGTGAACGTGCCGCCCGTCGGGTTGCCCTTCAACTTCAAGGTGTAGGACGTGTCCGCGCCGAACGTGCCCGGATCCATCGTCTTCAATGCCGCCGGCGACGGGGCCGCAGTACCCACCGGGGCGATGAAGCAGTACCCCAGCGCGGCAGTGATCACTGCCTTATCAACCAATGCCATAACAATTCCCTTTCTAGGGAGAGAGATTGGGCCGCAGCCCTAATCGGACCGAACCGAAAACACGCCAGGTGTCTTCAAAAAGCGGGTTGGCGCGTGTGGCACCCATCAACTCGGTGACGGAATGCAGCCAACCCTTCGCGGTGACTTTCTGGTCACCTTGCATGTCATACAGCGCATCCAATGCCCTGTAGTACAGGGTTTCCGCGGACGCCAACCCGTCTTTGGTGTTGGCGGACAGGGAAACATTCGCCAGGTAAAGCCGGTGTGGCGACTTCGGGTGGCGTTCCCCCCCTGTGGGGGTGATCAGGATGAGTGGAAATTTGCGGTGGGTCACGTCGGTGGTGTCGGAGGCGACGTGGACACCGGGGAGTTGCTGACGCAGTTCCGGGAGGATCAGTTCAGCGGGGCGGATCACGCTAAACCTGCTGCGCCGGTGACGATGTGCAGTCCGTGGACGATGCGGCCGTTGACGGCGCGGTATCCGAACTCGATGGACATGGCGGCGACTTCACCGCCGGTGTCTTCAAGGCTGATGAACGAGTCGACCCGTTTCGAGCCGCGGGTGACGGTCACCGACGCTTCGGTGGTGTCTTCGGGGAATTCAGCGTCGTGGAGCAGGAGCCGGCCTTCGGCTTTGGCGCCGATCTGCTGGGCTTTGGCGTACACGGCGTTGCCGACGCCGGGCCGGTTCGCGACGATCGTGTTGACGGTGCGCCACGGTTTCATGCTTACCCCCATCATGACCTCTTGATGATGTAGGTGAGGTGTTCGGTGCGGGCCGATCCGGTGTGCCGCTTGGGGTATCCGTGGACTGACCATTTCGTGTCGAGCCAGCAGATTTGGGAGCCGGGTCCGATGTCGATGTGGGTGGAGAATCGGAGTCGGTACGCTTCGGTGGTTTCCAAGCCGATGGTGGCGGCTTCGTCGCTGGATAGTGGTTGCAGGGATGCGTAGGCGGGGAATCCGTTGGGGGAGGCGGCCATGAGGGGGTTGTTGTCGTCGTCGAGGGCTTGGATCGCGGGGTACACGGTCACTTTGTGGCGGCCCTGATCCAAAAGACTCACACCGCCACCTTCTTCTTGTTGTGGTCGTGGATCTCCCGACCGATCTGCACCATCATGCGGACGTTGCCGACCTGGATCAGTCCGCCCATGCCGCCCATCAACGTCCACTGCTCGATCAGGGTGCGGTCCACATGATTCGCGAGGAAGCCCAGGACGACGAATATGATGGCCAGGCCGACGAACTCCAGCTTGTAGGCGGTGATGCGGTCCTTGATGAACGCCCCGGTGAGGCACAGCGTCGCGCCGATGATCATGGCGACCGCCAGCCGGTCCTCGAGCTGTTCGCTGATGACGGGGTCGACCAGCGGCAGCCACAGCACATAGATCCCGGAGAACAGCAGCCCAACCCAGAGCGGTATGCAGTACATCGAGTCCCGCTCGAATCGCGGTTCACGGTCAAGCTTTTCCGCCACCGTCGCCCTCCTTCTTATCCCCGGTGGGCTTATCGCCTTGAGGTGCGAACAGGACACCGATAGCGGCGATGAACGCCTGATCGAGCATCGGAACAGTTAAATGCCGGATGTGGGCGACCAGTTCGATGACGCCCAGCGACACGGCGGTGACCAAGGCCGAATTCTGCAGCTTGCTGGCGTTGGCGAGGAACTTCGGTACGGCCACAAACACCTCCTAGTTGATGGTGTAGACGCCGCCGACAGCGATGCGCGCCATGTCAGTTCACCTTGATGAAATAGTTAACCGACATGGATTTCGGTCTGGTTTCCGTGTCGCCGCCGCCAGTGATGGTGTGCGTGTGCGCCCCGTCAGGATCCATAAAACGGCCATCTGTGCTAACCGTGCCCCCCGCATTAATACCCTCTGATAATGTCCCTAGTGCGGCAC
>JACCDO011786669.1_pt1 | contig 10998 bp, 13 predicted proteins | sample 7446101 | NCBI WGS metagenome assembly JACCDO01 (sample SAMN15323440, study PRJNA562643) | freshwater metagenome | isolation source: river surface water | place: USA:Blue River Watershed | collected 2017-08-16
ATTCCACTCAACGAGGCGAACGCACTTGTTACGCGGGGGTGGTTGCGGCGAGAGCCGCTTGTTTGTTTTATGCGTCTATCAGTTCTCGTTGGTTGGGTTGAAGCATGAAGCCCAACATGGCTCCCGTGGATACATCGCTGTTGGGCTTCCTATCGTCAGCCCAACCTACCAATTTAATGAATAGGATGCGCTGACGTAGGAAGCGCATCAATCGCGAGAAAAAATAGAAAAGGCTCCTTTGCAGGAGCCTTTTTAAAACTAGGTTTGGTGTATTCGTAACCTCTGAAAACCTTACTTACCTACCGCCGTACTCTCCGTTGCTTCTTCAAAGCTATCATCAATCTGCTCGGTGATTTGGCCGTCACTGATTTGGTTGATGCGGCGTTGGTTGTAGGCGTCGCGCATGAAAGCGTAGGGGTCTAGGGCGGCTTCGTCTAGCAGGTCAGAGCCGGGTAGGAGGTCGGCGCGGTAGTCGATGAAGCGGGTGGCTAGTAGGACATTTCTTGATCTTGGGTTTTCTACGTAGCCTAGTGGCTCGAAGGTGAACCAATCGGTGATCAAACCGGCGGTGTCGCGTAGGTTGCTGGGGCCTAGTAAGGGCAGCATGACGTATGGGCCTGGGCCTACACCCCAATAGCCTAAGGTTTGGCCGAAGTCTTCTTTGTAGCGGTTGAAGCCGGTGCGGCTGGCGACATCGACGAAGCCTAGGATACCGACGGTGGTGTTGACCACGAAACGGCCGGTGGTTTCGGCGGCTTTGTTAAATTTGAATTGCAGCAATTGGTTGAATACGGTGACCACATTGCCAAGGTTGTTGAAGAAGTTGTTGATGCCAGCGCGGATAGGCGTTGGGGTAATGGCCTTATAGCCAGAGGCTACCGGTTTGAACACGGCTTTATCGGCGACATCATTGAACTTGTAGATGCCACGATTCATGGGTTCTAACGGGTCTTTATCTGAAGTAGTGGAGCAGCCGGTGAGGGCGATGGCAAGCAGTACAACGGAAAAAAAACTGAGCAACTTTTGGGTCATTACGCGCTTTCTAGTTAACTAAGAAAGAAATCTTACTCAAAACAGCGAAAACTTTAGCCGATAGCATGGCGCTTGTCTAGATATTTTGTGGTGATTACGCGACAGTTGTTGCGTTTTTGTATAAGGCCAAGGCAAGGTTTCTTTGCTCGGCATGATCGACGATGGGCAAGGGGTAGTCATCACCTAGCTTTATCCCCAGCTGTTGCAGGCGCAGCGGCGGGATTTGCCACGGCGCGTGTATTTCTTTATCGCTACATTCAGCCAGTTCTGGCACGTATTTGCGGATAAATTGTCCTTGCGGGTCAAACTTTTCCGATTGGCTAAGCGGGTTAAAAATTCTAAACCAGGGCTGTGCATCGCAACCGGTTGAGGCTGCCCATTGCCAGCCGCCGTTATTGGCGCTGAGGTCGAAGTCGATTAACTGCTGGGCAAAATAACGCTCACCCCAGCGCCAATCGATCAACAGGTCTTTGACCAAGAAGCTGGCGGTGACCATGCGCAGGCGGTTGTGCATATAGCCAGTCTGATTCAACTGGCGCATGGCAGCGTCGATAATCGGGAAGCCGGTGCGGCCTTGGCACCATGCATCGAACCAGTCTTGCCGATTGGGGAAGGGCAAAGCGTCAAATTCGCGCTTGAAGGCTTTGCCACTCGCCACATCGGGGCGGTGGAATAAAATCTGGAAATAGAAATCGCGCCAGATCAATTCATTCAGCCAAGTTTGCGCGCCTTGATTGTGCTGTTGCCAAGCGAAATGGGCGATTTGTCTGACGGAAATGGTGCCAAAGCGTAGATGCACGGACAAATACGAGGGGCCTTTGACCGCCGGGAAGTTGCGCGTGTCGGCGTATTGGCTGATACGGCGCTGAAAGTCTTGCCATAGCTGTTGTGCCCCTGACATGCCCAATGGCATCTTAAGCTGCAATAAATTGCTCTCGCTAAAGCCCATCTCGGCTAGGCTAGGGATAGGCTGCGCATATTCGGCGCTGGGTGGCGCAAGGCGCGACCATAGGCTAGCGACTGGATAGGCTAATAAATGTTGTTCGCTGAGTTGTTTTAATACCGCATTCTTATAAGGCGTGAATACGCTATACGGCTTGCCTTGCTGGCTAAGTATCTGGTCGCGCTCGAATAGCACTTGGTCTTGCGATTGCTCAAAGGCTATGCCCAGTCCAGCCAGTTGTTGGGCGACCCAGTGGTCGCGCTGTTGGGCAAACGGCTCGTAGTCGCGATTGCTGAACACCGCGTTCACTTGCAGTTGTTGCGCCAGCTTGGGGATAGCGCTGCGTGCGCTGTCATAAAGCACGATTAAGTCACCGCCATGTTGTTGCAAGGCAGTTTTGAGTTGCTGTATGGCGTGCCAGATAAACTCTACGCGGCGGTCTTGTCTGTTGCTTAGCTGATCCAAGATATCGCGGTCAAAGACGAACACGCAAAACACTTGCTGCGACTGCGATAGCGCGTGATACAAAGCAGCATGATCCACGTCGCGCAAATCGCGTCTGAACCAAAGCAAACTTTTGCCATATTGTGGGTGCATGCCATTACTCTCGATGATAAGGATGTTGTTGCAATATGCTGAGCGCGCGGTACAGCTGTTCGCATAACAGCACGCGCACCATGCCGTGCGGTAAAGTCAGTTTGGATAGCCCCCATTGCCAAGCAGCTTGCTGTTTTAGGCTGTCATCTAGCCCATCAGCGCCGCCTATCACCAGCGCGACATTTTTGCCTAGTCGTTGCCAATCTTGCATACGCTGCGCCAGTTGTTGCGTGGTGACTTGCGCGCCATGCTCGTCTAGCACCACCAAGTAGTCTTGCGCGACCGCTTCTAAAATGCGTTTGGCTTCGGCTTGTTGCACGCTGCTAGCGGATTTGCCAGCGGCGCGTTTATCCGGTTTGATTTCGATAATTTCTAGCTGCATCTCGCGCGGCATGCGCTTGCTGTATTCGTGACAAGCCTGTTCTACCCAATCAGGCATTTTATGACCCACGCTAATAATGCGTAGTTTCATAGCGAAGATAAATTAATTGGCTTTGCCGGGGCTGGCGTTGAGTCGGGAATCTTGACTGGCGCCCCACAGTTGTTCGAGGTTGTAATAGGCGCGGGTGGTGGGCAGCATGATATGCACGATAATCTCGCCCAAATCTAATAACACCCACTCGCCCTCGCGTTCGCCTTCTATGCCACGGGTGGGCACACCTAGCAGCTTTAATTTCTCGCTGACATTGTGTGCGACCGCTTTAGATTGGCGCGAGGAACTGGCGCTGGCGACTATCATATAGCTGGCCATCGAGGTCAGTTTTCTGACGTCCATGACATTGATATCGAAACCTTTGATGTCTTCGATTGAATCCACCACTGCTTGCTTAATTTGCTCTAATTCCATGAATAATGCGCGCTCTTGGCTAGGTGAAGACAGGCCTTAAGCGGCCTGTACAGGGATGTCGTTGCGTTGATCGACAATGCGATTTTGTTGGTCAACATACACCAACTGGGGTTTGAAATTGCTTAATTCGACTTCGTTATAGACCGCGTAACTGGCGATAATCAGTAAATGTCCAGGCTCGGCTTTGCGGGCTGCGGCGCCGTTCACTGAGATAATCCCGGAGCCACGTTGGGCGCGTATGGCATAGGTGGTAAAACGCTCACCGTTATTGATATTGTAGATATCGATTTGCTGATACTCCTTAATATCCGCCGCCTCTAACAATAACTCGTCTATGGCGCAGGAACCTTCATAGTCCAATTCAGAATGCGTGCAACGCACTCGGTGTAACTTGGATTTAAGCATGGTTCTTTGCATAGTTCCCCTATCTATACAAGACGACACTGCAAGTGCCGATTAAAAAAGGACGCATATTATAGGGCTAAGTGCTTGCTTAGCCAAATTTTTCTACTGATGACTATGGTGCATTAGATTTGGTATTCGATATTATCGATTAGGCGCGTTTCGCCTAGGTAGGCGGCGCCTAGAATGACGTAGCTGGCTTGCTTACCTTGGGCGGGTAATAGGGTATCGGGGTGGCAGATTTGCACATAGTCCACGCGCCAGCCTAGTTGCTGTAATTGCGCTTGCGCTTGTGCTTCTAGGGCGCGAATTTGTGCGCTGCTTAAGGGGTGTTGCGCTTGGTGTTGTTGCGCGCTGTTGAGCAAGGTTTGATACAAGCCGCTGGCAAGGGCGCGTTGCGCTGGGCTTAAATAGCCATTGCGTGAGCTGAGCGCTAGGCCATCTGGCTCTCTGATGGTGGGCGCAGCGATAATTTCTATGGGCAAATTGAATTGCCGCACCATTTGCCGTATCACACTGAGTTGTTGAAAGTCTTTTTTGCCAAACAGCGCGATGGCCTGTTGGCAACCATTAAAAAATACCAAATTAAATAGCTTTAACACCACGGTCGCCACGCCATTAAAGTGCCCCGGCCGCGATGCGCCACACAATCTATCTGCCACGGCGGTCAGACTGACCAGCACGTCTTGCCCAGTGCTGCGCTGGCTGGCGTCGAAATCAGGATAGATGGTGTGGTTTTCTGGTACGAACAGCACATCTACACCAGCGTTTTCTAATAGCGCGATATCTTGCGCTAGCGTGCGTGGGTAGCGGTTAAAGTCTTCATTGGCGCCGAATTGCAGCGGATTCACATAAATACTCACCACCACCAGCGCGCCTGTGGCAGCGGCTTGTTGCACTAGGCTGAGATGGCCTTGGTGCAGATTGCCCATGGTGGGCACCAAGGCGATGCGCGGCGCGCCTTGCAAAGCCTGTCTTAACTCGGATTGATGTTGAATAATTTGCATGCTTAGTAGCTATGTTGCGGGCCGGGGAACTGGCCTTGTTTAACGCTTTGCACGTAGTCGGCAATGGCGCTTTGTATGCTGTGATGCTGTGCCAAAAAGTTTTTGACAAAGCGCGGTGTTTTAAAGCCCACGCTGGCAGCGCCAGTCTGTATTGGCTGAGCCGGCCCATCATAGATGCCCAATAAATCGTGCAATACCAGCACTTGTCCGTCGCAATCCACACCGGCGCCTATGCCTATGGTGGGGATGTGCAAGACTTTGCTAATGCTTTGCGCCAAGCTGGCCGGCACCATTTCTAGCACCAAAGCGCTGACGCCGGCTTGTTGCAGGGCGAGCGCGTCTTGCATCATCTGTTGCGCTTGTTGTGGGGTTTTGCCTTGAATCTTATAGCCGCCCAATTGCTGCACCGATTGCGGGGTAAAGCCTAAGTGGGCGCAAACTGGCACGCCATGTTGGGTGAGATGTTGGGCGATGGCGATAATGCCGCCTGCACCTTCTAGTTTCACCATATCCGCGCCAGCGGCGATCAGTTGCTGCGCATTGTGCAGCGCCTGTTGTGCTGAATGTTCATAGCTATGCACCGGCATATCGCTGACGATTAAGCCAGTCGGCGCGCCTGCCCGCACCATCTGGGTGTGATATTGCATATGCGCCAGCGTCACCGCCAGCGTATCCGCTTGGCCTTGTAAAACCATACCCAATGAATCGCCTACCAACAAAGCGTCCACCCCCTGCGCCAGCATGATCTTGGCGAAGCTGGCGTCATAGCAAGTGAGCATGGCAATTTTTTCGCCACGTTGTTTATATGCTTGCAGTTGCGCCAAGGTCGTCATGGGGAATAGCTTAGGGTTAGTAGCTAGCGCGGGTGAGGCTTAATCGTCTAGCACGGGATTAAAAAATTCGCGCGGCGATTGCATTTGCAATATGCGTTCTATTAGCAAGTCCAGCGCGGCTTGGTTGTTCAGGATATTCAAGTTTTGATTATTGACGATCAACAAGGGGGCGCCACTGTAGCTATGGAAAAACTCGCTATAAGCGTCTGCCAAGCGGCTTAAATAGTCTTTGGAAATGCTTTGCTCGTAGTCGATATTTCTTTCTTCTACCCGACTTAACAGCTCTTCCACTGGGGTTTGCAGGTAAATCACCAAGTCTGGTTGGGAAGTCTTGAGGCGCATGGTGTGGTAGATGGCTTGATACAACTCGAGCTCGTCTGGGGCTAGATTGATGCGCGCAAAAATCGGGTCTTTTTCTATAAAAAAATCCGCTACCGAGGCATCGCCGAAGATGTCTTGTTGTTGCAAATCTTGCAGCTGCTTGGCGCGTTGGAATAAAAAGTGCAACTGGGTGGGCAGGGCATAGCGCGGCATATCGCGATAGAAGCGCTCGAGGAAAGGGTTTTCTTCGGCTTTTTCAAGTAATAAATTGACTTGATAGAGCTCGGCTAATTTTTTCGCCAGCGTGGTTTTGCCGCTACCTATCGGGCCTTCAATCACGATGCTGGGATATTTTTGGAAAATTTGCGGATTAGTCATGAGTCGTATTATCTAAGAATTTGCCTGACTGTGGGAGCTTCACGCTAGGGATTTTTTTCTAGCGATGTTAATCAGCTGAGTTTCACCACTCCATGCTGCGGCGCTAGCTGTTGCGCCAGATTCTCTTGCTCTAGCTGTTTGAGCAAAGCCTGTACTGGCCCTTGTCCGGGGATTAGCAAGTCGGGGGCGATTTCGCACAAAGGCACCAAGACAAAAGCACGGCTGTGTAGGCGCGGGTGCGGCAAGGTCAGGCGCGCGCTGTGCTGTTGGCTGAGTCCGTAGCACAACAGGTCTAAATCCAGCGTGCGAGGCGCGTCTTTAAATGGACGTTGGCGGCCAAACTGTTGCTCTAGATGCAATAAAAAGTCCAATAGCTGCTGGGCGCTCAGCGTGGTGCTCACCGCAATCACGGCATTGATAAAGTCGTCTTGCTGGGTATAGCCCATCGGCGCGGTTCGATAGAGCGAGGATTGTTGCTCAAGCTGGATTTGCTCATGTTGCGCGATATGCTGGATAGCTTCGCGTATATTTTGCTGCGGCTTATGCAGATTGCTGCCTAGCCCGATATAGGCGGTGACGGCGGACATTATGGCTCGCTGTGCTGGTCGGTATGGCTTTGGGCGGTGTTATTTTCGCCCGCTTGATGTTCGCCAGAGGACGATTTTCTCTTTCTGCGTCTGCGCTTTTTCTTGCCCTGTTCAGGCAATAGCAGATTGGCGCGCGTGTTGCTGTCGGCCTCGACAAATTGTTGCCACCAGTGGGCTAGCTCGGCGCTGACTTCGCCGGATTCACAACGCAATAAAAAGAAATCATAAGCGGCACGGAAGCGCGGGTGCTCTAGCAAGGAATACGGGCGGCGCCCGTGGCGATATTCAAAACGCGCTTGCATCGCCCATATTTCGCGCATTCCGGCGGTAAAGCGTTTGTGTATCGCCAGTTTGTCGGTTTGTATGCGTATCACATCGTCCATGGCTTGGTGGATAGCCGGCATCAAGGGCATTTGTGGCTGATATTTTTGCCACGCAGCGAGCACCTCATGCCATAACAAGGTGGCAAATAAAAATGCCGGCGATACCGGCTTGCCGCTGAGTACGCGCTGGTCGGTATTGGCCAGCGCTAGATGCACAAAGCGCTCGCCCAAGGGTTGCTCTAGCACCACGTCTAGCAGGGGTAATAGGCCATGATGTAAATGGAAGTTGCGCAGCGTTTGCACGCTTTGCAGCGCATGACCGGATAAGAATAGCTTGAGCATTTCGTCGAATAAGCGCGATGGCGGCACTTCCGCTAAGCAATCCGCCATCTGGCGAATTGGCGCGGCGGTGTGCGACTCAAGCTGTAGGCCTAATTTGGCGGATAAGCGCACCGCACGCAACATTCTCACTGGGTCTTCGCGATAGCGTTGCTGGGCATCGCCTATGATACGTAATACCCCTTGGCGCACGTCTTGAAAGCCGTCGTGAAAGTCCACCAGCACTTGTTGTTGCGGGTCGTAATATAAGGCATTCACAGTAAAATCGCGGCGCGTGGCGTCTTGCTCTATGCTGCCGAATACATTGTCGCGAATAATGCGACCGCTTTCTGTGGTTTGCCGGTTGTCATCATCTTCGGCTTCGGCTTCGCCTCTGAACGTGGACACTTCTATGGTCTCGTTGCCAAACATCACGTGCACCAAGCGGAAACGGCGACCTATGATGCGTGAGCGTTTAAACAGTTGGCGCACTTGTTCTGGTGTGGCGTCGGTGGCGACATCAAAATCTTTGGGGGCGATATTCAGTAACAAATCGCGCACCGCGCCCCCCACGATATAGGCGGTAAAGCCAGCCTTTTGCAAGCCTTGTATAGTGCGCTTGGCGGCGTCGCTGATATAGCGGCTGTCAATTTGGTGTTGTTGATGCGTATAGTGTCTAGCGTTGATATTGCTTGTATTGCTTGTTTGAGACGCTTGGCGTTTATTGGCGGGTTTTTTGCCTTGGGGGTTTTGCTTAGTTGGCTGCTGGTCATGCGCTGCATGGCCAGAACTGGCTGGTTTGCCGCCAGCAGAACGGAATTTTTTGCCTAGCCAAGATTGAATGATTTTTTTGATCATTGTGACAAACGCAAGCGGAATATCTATTGTTGGCGTTGTTGATGATGCCAATAAACATCGCTGATATTGGCTTCGCGATTGATAATCCGGCACATCACAAACAATAAATCGGAAAGGCGGTTGAGATACTTCAAGGCAAACTCGGTAACACCGCCTTCGTGGCTGAGTTTGACTAATGAGCGTTCGGCGCGCCTACACACTGTGCGTGCCAAGTGGCAATGCGCAGAAGCTCGGCAGCCGCCGGGCAGAATAAATTCATCTAATGCCGGCAAGCTGGCATTTAGGCTATCTAGGCGCTGTTCCAGAAAATCTATGCGTGCCGCTTGAATCACTTGATGGCCGGGAATGCAAATCTCCGCGCCCAAATCAAATAAGTCATGCTGTATGGCACTTAAAGATTCCTGTAAATGGCTGGAAATTTGCTCTGAGCGCAGTATGCCTAGGCAGGCATTTAATTCATCTACATCGCCCATCGCAATCACGCGCAGGCTGTCTTTATCTACTCTGGAACCATCACCTAGGCCTGTGGTGCCGGTATCACCGGTGCGGGTATATATCTTACTTAGTCGTTTACTCATCACGCTATTATGACATTTTTCCAAATCGCCTGTCATGCGAATATGGCGGATTGATGCTTATTGAAGGGCTGATATAAGGGACTAGCAAATGGCATAAATATTCTGCATGGCAAACTCTGCGCTTAGCTATTGAACCGCTGTTTTTTCTATGCTATTGTCTGCCCTTGTAACAAATTAGTTACAATTTTTTTAAGCTTTAAATACATATCAATAGCCTTATAAATAAAAAGGTTTTTAATTTGGGTGGGAGCACAAGCTCCTTAATTTTGGATTGTTGGCGGTTTTGAATTAAGCAGAACTTGCATGATGAAACATGAAGATTTTAAGTGTATCGCAAGACCGAATTGTTCTTTGAGCAAGCAAGGTCGTATTTATGCCGTTACCATCGTTGCAGTCTTTTCTTTTGTGATTGCGGCTTTCTTTTGTTTCTTTGGTGCATGGATGGTTCTTCCATTTACTGGGCTTGAATGTATGGCGGTGGCGGCAGCGTTTTACTATATGCAGTGTCACTCCAATGATTACGAGAGCATCAGTATTCATGAAAATGACTTAACCATAGAAAGACTCAGTTACAAATCCCTGACTCAAATTAGTTTTAATCGCTATTGGGCAAAAGTCTATTTAAGAGATTTGCCTAATGGTCACCATGAGTTGCGCGTGCGCTCTCATGGCAAAGAAGTTTGTTTTGGTAACCGATTTTTGGACGACGAGCAACGTATTAAGCTCGCCAAAGAGTTGAATCAATTCGTCGGAATGGCTTATTAACTTGACTGGCAATAGAGGGAGTTGGAATGTTGAAGCAGTGTATTAAGAATCAGTGGTTGTGGTTGAGCAGTGTATTGCTCTCTGTGCAGGCGCATGCGGAAATTACCTGGAATTTCCCTACTCCTGCTACTCCAATGGCGGAAGATACCTTGCATGTGCATAACAAGTTTATGCTGATTGTGATGGTGATTTTCTTGGTGGTGTTAGCCATCATGATTTATTCCTTATATAACCATCGCAAAAGCAAAGGCTTTAAACCAGCCAAGTTTACTGGCCCTAACAACAAATCCCAATTGATTTGGACCTTAGTGCCGTTTGACATTTTGCTGTATATCGACTTTATATTGATGGGGATTCTTGCTTTCTACAGAGTGGTGGCCATGGAAGACACCAAAACCAATGCCGATATGGTGGTCAAAGTGACCGGTTCACAATGGCGCTGGCAATATGAATATATGGACGGTGACGCACAAGGTTTGAAATTCGTGTCTAACCTGAAAACCACGCAAGACGAAATAGACAATAAAGCTGAGAAAAATCCTCAGTACTTGCTCGACGTTGATAACCATTTGGTATTGCCAGTGGATAAAAAAGTGCGTGTGTTGCTGACTTCTACTGACGTGATCCACAACTGGTGGGTGCCTGCATTCGGTGCTGCGCGTGATGCGATTCCTGGCTTCTTGCGCGAAACTTGGGTCAAGATTGAAAAGCCAGGCGTGTATCGCGGCCAATGTAAAGAATTGTGCGGCAAGGGTCACGGCTTTATGCCAGTCGTGGTCGAGGCTGTGCCTGAAGAAGACTACAAAGTTTGGGTGGCTGAACAAAAAGTGAAGATGGCTGCCGCTGCTGATGGTGCGAATAAAGAGTGGACTAAAGATGAGCTAGTGGCTAAGGGCAAAGAAGTGTATGCCAAGAATTGCCAAGTTTGTCACCAAGCCAACGGTAAGGGCTTGCCACCTGCATTCCCATCTTTGGTGGATAGTGCTATCGTGAAAGGCAAGATTTTTGATGCGCAAGGTAAATTATTACCTGATAGTCACTTGGATAGAGTATTGAACGGTAAGAACGTCATGCCAGCATGGAAGAGTGTATTAAATGACTCCGAAATCGCAGCAGTGGTGACTTACGAACGTGTTGATTTTGGCGGTATGGATGATCTGCTTCAGCCTGCTCAAGTGAAGGCTTTGAGATAGTCAAAGCGTTTAGATC
>JACCDO010777750.1_pt1 | contig 10997 bp, 8 predicted proteins | sample 7446101 | NCBI WGS metagenome assembly JACCDO01 (sample SAMN15323440, study PRJNA562643) | freshwater metagenome | isolation source: river surface water | place: USA:Blue River Watershed | collected 2017-08-16
CAGTAGTAGCATTGATAAAGGCATTGACCTTTCGCCGACAATAGGTCGTATATCTATGAATGCTGATGTAATAAAGCACCAAGTAGGCAGATTGTATGCAAATAATGCACCAAAGATCTTACTAGAGACGATTTCGGCGCGCACTACGACGATTCTCATAATTGTCACCTATGTAGTCTTTATTATTGGATTTATTAAAGATATTGACACTACTTTGGTTGGATTTACTGCTGATGGTCACAATATTGATATCAATTGCACCAATAGTGACTATCAAGTGTCTTCATCGGAGTACACGTTATACCCGGGATGCGCCGTCAACAATCATTGGAATGGAAGTGTATTTGATTTGTCCAATGTTATATCTATTGAATTAACAGTCGGAAATTACAATATTAGTCAGGAGATCATTCAATCGTTACCTCCAAGTATCAAAATAGACTACTTCCTAGATGTATGGGCTTGTTACGACGCGAAAGGGTGTGGTAATAGATTTACAACGAATTCTGAGAGTAACTCTGCTTCCCAATGGCATTCCGTGTTATCACAATATAGCCATAGTATCAACATAGACACCAGCAGCAACAATGCGTTCCACAATGTAACCTTGCTTGAAAACACGTTTCAAAACCAAGAATCGCTGCCGACCAAAGGCGTGGTCAAGAGTTACTTCCTTGAAGTCACATACGCAGATAGTAACTTATACAACGTCTTCAGTCCCGACACGAATTACACCGGTTTCATCAACGATATCGTCTACTCGCTAGACGTGTCGCAGAGAGATTACTCCGTTTACGACGTCAATTTATCGATATTTTTACTGGTAATAACGTGCGTGTGTCTCGCAGGTTACTTGATGGTTATGTATCGACACAAGAAGAAGTGGTTACCCGAGCAGCGATGGTTGGTGATCTACCTCGTCGCCTTGATCTTCTATCAGAACCCGATATACTGCAACATCTCGGCCTCTTCATCAAACGTGGAGAATGCCAGCAGCGTGTTTGCCTCCTATGTCTTCGACGCCATCGGTCAGTGCACGTTGTTCTTCATCTGGCTTACTTATGCAGCAAGTATATTCAAGAAAACAACAAATAAATGGGCGTTTTACAGCATAAAAACTGTTTTATGTCTCTTTATCTTCATTTGCAACCTTGTCATGATCTCGTACCAGTTCCCCTCCGTCACCAAGACCCGCGACAGGGATCCCGTCGAGGCTGTTTCTGAATGGTCCAAGACGGATAAGAACTCTTTTATCTTTTTTTCTGTTTCATTTATAGTGTTGCAGTGGGTTTGGACTTTCTATTGGTGTTTTTTGCTGTATCGATCCGCGAGGAAGTTGAAGGAGCTGCCGTACATGAACACCCGCTACATACAACTATCGTATCGGTTCTTCCTTATTCAGGCGACGTTAGTCATGAGTTTCTACATCTTGCAGTATTCTTGTGTAATATTTTTGTTGAATTACAAGATGAATGCGGGACATAGTGCCACGAGCTTGGCTGACAACATCAACACCCTAGTGAGGCAGCAGACGCAGTTGAGCGGGCGGTTACTATTCTTGACAGTTTACACCCTGATTCTCACCTTCTTATACCTGCCAGTATCTGCGTTCGGTGATAGAATTGACATTTTTGCCATTACATTTTCATCTACGTACGTCATTACTGAGGAGGAACTGGAAGAAATGACGAGGATCAGGAAGTTGCAGCTGCAGCGGCGACCAGAGCTCATCAACAGTATCACCAACACCAAGTACAGTGTTTACTGCATCGAGATTGCACTTGAAATGTGTAATATATGCTATGAGTCATACTACGACTTGCGGGATTTCCCGTTGACAGCCTCGTCCTACACTAAGGAGGCGTCGGCGACAGATCCGCTCTCAATAACCAAGTATTTCGATGTGAAACAATACGATTATGAAGTAATCGAGCGAATTTACGAGGAATCAACCGAGACTTTCTGCACTATATTGAAGCACACCAAATCCGGGCGGATTGTGGTAGCGTTTAGAGGATCAACGTGTCAGAAGCACTGGGAAAGCAACCTGAATTACTCCAAGAAATACGTTGACTTTCACGCGTTGGATCTGAGCGAGTTAGACGCCGAAGATGATCTTGATCCCGAGAATTGCGTAAGAACAGAGCGGGTGCTTAGTAGTGAAAGCTCCAATGCTTCAATGAGTGGATTTAATGCGGTGAAAGGTACCATCAAAGAAGGAGTGCGTCAGTTTGATCGTGGCGTTTCGTTTGTCACCAAGAAGATAGTAGATACTACTTCAGGCATCTTGTACACTGCAGCTTCGAACACTCCCGTGTTGGCACAAATGGTTAAAGTGCGAGTGCACGCAGGACACTATCGTGCATACGATGTAATAAGAAAGCAAATGCATCTTTGCCTCCGTAAATTGCTCGAATCAGCTCCTAGTTGCCATGTCTACTTCACCGGCCACTCACTAGGAGGGTCGCTGGCCACGCTGGCTTGCATGGACTTCGTGCTGAACTCCTTGCCGAGAATAACACAATATTTACAAATCAAATACGCGAATATTCCGACTAATGAAACTCAAGTTGCCTTGTACACCTACGGCGGGCCCAAAGTAGGCAATACGAGCTTTGTTACCGCGTTCAACCGCGTCGTTCCTAACGCTTTTAGAACGGTAGTCAACGGCGACATTGTCCCTGGCATGCCGCCATCTGGATATGCTCATGTTGGTACAGAAATTATCATTGATGGTAACTGCAGCGGCAGCATAATTGTCGATCCTTCATTCGTTGAAAGGCAGTTTAAATCGAAGCGGAAGGTAGGGATTAGCGTGCACTCTTTGGTTGTTTATCGGAATAGTTTGGCGAGTATTCGACAAGCAAGTAATTTTGTTAAAGATTATTATACCAAAAAAATTGAGAATAATAGTGAGTTCGATATTGATAGCATCGATGAAACAAGAGTTGCACTAGAGGCTGGACTCAACCTACAAAACTTTGTTTATTCAGCTTCTAATAGTGCGTTTAGTAGTGAATCTGGTGAGGTTGTTAGAATAGAAGAGCAGTCAATGGACGTTAATAGAATTGAAGAAAGTGTGCATCAAGTGAATGATTTACTAACTATTGAAAAATATCAATCAAAATTGCCTTGAATGGATTGCACTAGTTTACATTGTCACAATTGTATATACTTTAGTAGTCTCCGAGTCTATGAAAATTGTTACTTTATCTCATATTTTTTACTTGCTTTATATACTCTCTCCAAATGCTTCGATGCCATTTCATGTTCTTCGTTTCTCGATTTACTCAAACTATCAGAGACATTGTTGAACAATGAGTGCTTCAGAAAGTAACCTAGTTATTCATATATAATAATTAGTCATTGAGCGGGTAAGTATCAATAGAGAAAGTAACCTGTGGCCAAACCCACAAATGCCAACGCATACAGCTTGTGCGGCGAGGACTGTAGTAATGAAGCCCTCTTCATAGGACCCCGCAACCAGACCAAGGAGAGACTCACTCTCCCAACTTTTCTCAGAAAATGAGTCATGTCGCAGAATGTTGCGAGGGATTTCAAAGATTTCTTGCTTCTAACTAATCTGTTAATCTAATGTAGTGTAAGCTTGTAAGCTGAAAGAGCACTGTTGTAGTAGCCAAGAAAGGACTTCTAGCTTGCATTCTTCATCACGACAACTATGTTGCAATGAAAAATTCCAGTAACCAAATTCCTTCCTAGTTATCTCTACTAACTTTGTTATTTATTCATATTAATACACACTTGTTACTGCATACTATATGTTCTATTTCTTTCTATTTTGTTAGGGTATTTCTCAAACTTTGAAAAAAAAATTAAAGAAAAAGAAGCAATTAGAACCGTGTTCTCTGCGACTCACTAATAAGCAGCTCGCACGATGTCCGCTGGTGAGTGCCAGACTAAGAACCGCAATGAATACGATAAGGCAGACGATGATGCACCTATCAAAGCGTTGGATGAAGATGATATTGCGTTACTGAAGACGTACGGAATTGGTCCATATGCAAATGCTATTAAAAATGTAGAAGAAGATATAAAGAAGTATCAAGAAAAGGTTAAAGAATTGATTGGCATTAAAGAAAGTGATACTGGATTGTCGCTGCCATCACAATGGGATTTGGTTGCTGATAAAGCATCAATGGAAAGAGAGCAACCATTACAAGTTGCAAGATGTACTCATTCATTCATTTACTTACTATCTTACTCATTTACTCATTTATTACTTGCACAGGTACAAAAATTATTAATCCTAATACAGAAGATGCCAAATATATGATTAGTTTACGTCAAATAGCTAAATTTGTTGTTGGTTTGGGTGATAAAGTGTCTCCCACTGATATTGATGAAGGCATGAGAGTAGGTGTAGATAGACAGAAATTCTTCATTCAATTACCATTACCACCTAAAATAGATCCAACCGTTGCATTAATGGAAGTTGAAGAAAAACCAGATGTTACATATGACGATGTTGGCGGTAACAAAAAATCGTTAGAACAATTAAGAGAAGTAGTAGAAATACCAATATTGCATCCTGAAAGATTTGTCACATTAGGAATAGATCCACCAAAAGGTAGCTCACTCACCCACTCACTCACTCACTCATTCATTTACTCATTGACTCTCTTCAAGGTGTATTGTTATATGGCCCCCCTGGCACTGGTAAAACGTTGTCAGCTAGAGCAGTTGCTAATAGAACAGATGCAACATTTATTCGTGTAATAGGTAGTGAGTTGGTGCAACGTTACGTTGGTGAAGGCGCCAGAATGGTGAGAGAGTTATTTTCTTTAGCCAGATCAAAGAGGTGTTGTATAATATTTTTTGATGAAGTTGATGCAATTGGTGGTGCAAGAACAAGTGGTGATGAAGGTAATGCTGATAACGAAGTACAACGTACTATGTTACAAATCGTCACTGAATTAGATGGTTTTGATGCCAGAGGCAACATCAAGGTGCTGATGGCGACCAACAGACCCGACACATTAGATCCTGCAATGTTGCGACCTGGTCGTTTAGATAGAAAAGTAGAATTTGGTTTACCAGATCTTGAAGGACGCACTCATATATTGAAAATTCACGCGAAAATCATGAGTGTTGATAGAGATATTAGATATGAATTACTAGCGCGTTTGTGCCCCAATACAACAGGTGCAGAGCTACGATCGGTGTGCACTGAAGCTGGCATGTTCGCCATTCGAGCAAGGAGAAAGAGTGTTAGTGAGAAGGACTTCCTGGACTCCGTGAACAAGGTCATCAAAGGCTATCAAAAGTTCTCGTCCACACCTAAATATATGGTATATAACTAAAAAATTCTGTAATATAACAAAAAATAGTTTCATTTTTTTACACTATAAAGCTAGTCTATGTACTTCATGGCGCCCACAACCAAGCTGATGTTGTTGGGTAGCAAGCCGGGGCAGGGCAGCAGCGTGGTGATAGTATCTTGTTCTAAATCGATGTGTGCAATCCATATAAACCCAGCAACATTAGAGTGTTCTAACAAAGTCTCTTGCTCACCCTCGTCGGAAGACGCATGCAAGACAGCAGCGATGGAGTTCTTCAAGTCAAGTGATGGCACTAGCTTTGTCAGAGCAGTATCGTTGCTGCTACTATCTCCGATTAATCTCATGCCTTCAGACAGCTGAAAGCCGCCAATACGATACATATTCAATGAACTTAATCTTAAATCCTGTCGATGTGGTGACAACGTAGTGATGGTGCTGCGAAGTCTGTAGGGACCATAAAAGTACTCCTTAATTCTATTCCTAACAACGCGGCGTCTAGTATCCGCATCCCGCTTCACTACACCGCCAGAATGTGGTAAATTGACAACAGTTACATTCCCTGTGGACCCGAAAGTACTTGTCAGTGATGAGTACAATCGATCATGGCCCATAACTAACACGACATCAACACTGAATACACTGACGTAGTGATTGATGCACTGTAGTAATATTTCATAGCCACTGTTGTCACTCCAACCCATTGTATTCATGATGATTCCTGACGCCCTGCTGTCTGCGTCATTGTCTAAACGCTGCTGTATTTTATTGGCTAGTAATGTTACTAAACTTTTATATAAATCAATATTAGACGTAGTTATACTTGTGTTCCCTAAATAATATAATAATGGCATGAATGTGCTAAAGCCATCATCAATGTTGATACCAGTTTTTTCTACAGGTACAGCTGCAATACATCCTGGAAAACCAACAAGACCTTGTGGTGCGTCTAAATCTACATACATAGGTGATCTATCTAACCTGGCTGCATATGCTGTTAATATCCTAGCTGTTGTAGATTTACAAGAATCATTTGGACCAACGATTAGTACTCTGGGACCATTATCGCCATTAGCCAATGCAACATCACGTTTTGCTTCCAATTGCATATGTGTATTCACATAAGAAACCATTGGTGTCTTATCTGATTCGTATAATTTTTCATGAGAACAATTTCCACTTATCTCTAGTGTGCAACCATACCATGTGAACAGTGCAATGTTTTCATCATGAAATGAATATTCTTTATTCAAGAATAACTCAATACCAAATAACTCACACGCTCCTTTCACTAGCTTAACACCGAGTACTTCCCCTTCAGAAACCTCACAACGTAGCTCACTTTCTGCCTTCAACACGCGACTCGACATCGTGAGTGAAGTGAACAAGTGAGACTGGAAGTGGAAGTGATGAATGTCTCCTTTCCAAACTTTAGGCCTTCGAAGGCCGCATTTTGCGAGTACCGACTTGCAGCGACAACAAAGCACCAGTTAGTTGGTCCTCAAGAAGTCATTGCGTCGTCTGTAAATAGGCATGTAGCTGCAGCATGTGTCACAGACGACGCAGTGCCTTCCTGCGCATTGTTTTTCCAACTACCGGTAATATTTTGTCGCTGAAATCTAGTAACGCTGCCTCTTTGTGTCGATAGTATCAGCTCGTAGAAGAGAGGAAGAAGGGTCGCGTCCTGGCGGAGCATTGCCATGTATATAAGTTTACATTATTTACAAATGTCGCACCGTTATGTCTATTCCTCTTTCAGTTTGATGTGTTCGTCGCCCGCCTGACTTTGAGGCCTCGTTGTTTTGTTGTTTCTGTTGGAAAAAAGTAAATTGTACAGTCTTATTACTGCTAATCGACACTTTTGTGTGAGTGAAGTGGTGGCACCGAACTGCTGCAGCAGCGAGACGATTTCTGCGTTTCCTATCGCCATGGCCAGCGCGATGCCGCTGACTCCTTTTCTGTTGACAATACTGGGATTTGCATTGTAATTTAGCAGCAATTGAACGATGTTAATATTCCCAGTCTCAATAGCCACGAGTAGCGGCGCGGCGTTGTCCTCTTCCTCGTCAGAGTAATGGCTTACACAGCCACCATCACGAATAACTGCATCATTTTGTAATAATATATCCGTTACTTCATAGTAATTGCAGCATACGGCGATGGATAAGGCACTCCAGCAGCCCTTCAAATAGTTGGGATCCGCGTGATAAGAGAGTAGTAGAATCACCAAGTCTATCATGTTCTTCTCACACGCTTTCATCAGAGCACTCCAACCATACTTATTACAAGTATTCGGATCCGCCCCATGCTCCAACAACTTGCAAGCGATTTGGTATCGATTATGCTGTACTGCCATGAATAACGGATCTGTTTTATTGTCTGTGTTGACACACGAAATATCAATTCCTTCGTCTATCAGGTGAAACGCCACGTCATCGTGACCGCCGATAATGGCGACCATAAGAGCGTTATATCCCGACTTGAACTTGATATTGATATCCGCGCCATATTTCAGCAGCAAGGCAACTATATCCGAGTATCCTCCATGACAAGCTGCGACTAGCGCCGTTGTTCCGTTGGTCATTGCTTTATCAATAACTACTCGTTTATCTTTATTTTTTTTATGCGTTTTAGGTAATTCATTACTGACATCAAGCAAATAGACAACAATATCAAGCCAACCGTTCTGACTTGCAGCGCTAAGAGGCGTGAAACCAATGTTATCAGAGGCGTTGAGATCAGCTCCTTTACTTACAAAAATATCCACAAATTCAGCGATACCCAAGCTACAAGCCTTTATCAACGGTGTCCAGCCTGCAACCGTTTTACTTTCTATATTAGAGCCTTTTTTCAGCAACATCTTGATAATGCTTAACCTATTATTCAATATTATGTTATCTTGTTCATTAGTAAAATCCAGATGGACATCCCCAAGCGAGCTAAATAGAGCATTGTGCCCTTGTAGCGACTTCCATTTAATATCTGCTTTATACGCTAGTAATGTATTTATAAGATGTAAATGACTATGTATACATGCGACAATTAGAGGACTAAGTCCTTCTGCGGTCGTACTGTTAACGTTTGCACCTTTGGCTAATAATAATTGAACCAATGATAAATTTCCATATTTACACGCAAAAAACAATGCACTTTTCCCCTTCTCATCGCATTCATCTACTCTAGCACCTGTTGAAAGCAAAACTGCAACAATGACGGCATGATTATGAATAGTAGCTAATATTAATGGAGTTATATTTTGTAATTTCCCTTCATTAAATTTAATATTTACATTTGCATTATGTCGAATAGCTAGTTGAAGCTTGACATAATCGTTTGTCCGCACCGCTTCTAGCAACACTTTCTCCCAATCTGTAATAAATAATCGATATATAAATCGAGCTAACGCTAGAAGAAACAAGTAAGGAAGTGCACGCCAGCATGCTGAAATGCTATGGATAATCAGCCGATAGAGGAGCTTCACGAGTCCAAAGCCCCGTCTGGTCACAAGTACCATCTTTTACCAACCTCCTTTCGCTTTTCTCGGCGCAATTTGATTTGTTATAAATTTTAACGGGGAGTAGCACCTTGGACCACCTTGGACCGGTGAAGATGGTGATCTGATCACTGATGGTGATGGCGATGTAGGTGACCGCCGCATTAGGCGTATAGGATCGAGTAAAATTCGTCGTGATATTGAATAAAATACGTAGCTATCAGGTACGTACTACCATATGTTTGTGCGGGTTTGTCAAGTGAATAGATCTAGTAAGTCTTACAAAATTTTAAAAATAACAATTAGTTTCCAATTATTTCACGCTGTTCAGTTTTTTATTGGCATCTGAAAATGCTTTCATTAATTCATTTTTCACAGAAGTTGCACGAGTCAAGTCCTCGTTGAGGGCTGTGACTTTAGTGCCTAACTCACTTACTTCCTTGGATTCTGTTTGCACTAATCCTTTCGCCTTTGCCAACTCACTCTCTAGTGACTTGACACTAGCAAGGGCCTTGTTCAATGCAGCGCTTTCCGTCTTGAGGGACTGCTGAAGTTCCTTCAAGTTACTACTCTTGGTAGCGACTTCTTTGGCACTTGCTTCTAGCTTGTTCTTAGCATTATTATAAATGTTTGTGGCTGATCTGATGGCAGAATTCTTTGCATCTACTCGCAACTTGGTTTCTTTAGCTACCAACGTCTTTTTTCTATCTTTAACGTCTTTTTCATCGGCGGCTAGACGCTTCTTGATGTTATCTAACTCCGCAGATTCTTTGCTTATTAGGTCGTTTGTCTTTTTGAATTCTTTACTTAAACCAGCTTGTTCTTGTGCTAAATCTAATTTTAGTTTATATAATTCAGCTTTTTTTGAGCTAGGACTGTTCTTGTCGGCTAATCCTCTAGATAATTCTTGGATTTTGGACTCCAAACTACCGATGGTTCCTTTAAGCGCGGCTGACGCTTTCTTAAGTCCTTGTAATTCACTGTTTAATGCATTAAGACGGGCATTATCCGAAGTCTTCTTGGCAACAGCTGATTCGTAAGATATTTCCTCGGCTAGCTTAGGCTTGGTAACTTTAGTAGCTGCTGTTGCTGTTGCTGTTGCTGTCGCTGCTGCTGGTGATGGTTGTGGTGCAATTACTTTGGTATCTATATATCCAGTTGCGCCTTGAATAGTAGTCAAAGAATTCACTTTACGAACCGAATTAACAGAATTTAATAATTTTTCATCCTTTTTAATAGTGTAAGTTGCCACGGGAGTTGGTTCATCTTTTTTTTTATCAGCAGCTTTAGGTGATGCTGCTTTCTTCTCTACTACCTTTGGGGCGGAAGGCTTAGGTGCAGTGCCAGTGGACTTTGCTTTTGTAACGGCTGGTTTACTTGCAGGGACAGATGCTGGCTTAGAAACTGGAGCAGTGGTAGTTGCTGGATCATTGCTTTGTTTAATAGGAGTTGAACTGACTGCACTAGGTGTAGGAGCACTAGTTTTGGCTACTTTTTCGTATTGAATACCTGCTAATTGCGACTTCAACGAATCATCTCCAACTGCTATCATAGGAGTACCTATAAGTGATAGGCCAATAGACGCAGTAGCAATATTTTTCCATAATCCAAAGCTAATATCATTTTTCATCATCAAGCTATTTCTACCCTTGCAAAATGCACCAGCTCTATTGGGCATAGAGGAAAAGCTATGCGCGCTAAGCACTAATGCAATCAAGAACAGGTAAAACAGCATATTTTCGAGTATTGCTGTGCTTGCAAGATCCAGAGATTGGAATGTGTACGATGACGATATTCGAAGGATGGCCAAGATAGGTACCGGTCAATAAATTGAAGACAGGAAAAGGATAATATAGTACAAGTGTACAGTGAAGACAATAGAAGCAAGCACAACTCGTGTAACGAACTCTTCTAGACGTCAATTCTCTGCCTTCAAACGGAAGAGTTGAGAGATTCATGGCGGCCCTTTTTCATTTCGAATAAAGAAAAGAAAAAGAAAAAGAACACAATTGTGACTTGACGAAGATGTTACGGTTTGGTTGTACATTAGTCGCAAGGCAGCATAAACTCTTTAGAACTTCTGCAGTTGTACGCCCACTTTCAAGAATTTCTAGAGATAGTAACAATGGGCTCGTCAAAGCGAGGTCACCTCCACCTCCTAAATTACGGTTAGAGGATGCTTGGACAGAAGTTCGAGATGAACAAAC
>JACCDO010801198.1_pt1 | contig 10997 bp, 13 predicted proteins | sample 7446101 | NCBI WGS metagenome assembly JACCDO01 (sample SAMN15323440, study PRJNA562643) | freshwater metagenome | isolation source: river surface water | place: USA:Blue River Watershed | collected 2017-08-16
AACAATTAAATTATCTTTTTGTAGTTCTTTTTTCTAAAAAGAACAATTAAATTATCTTTTTGTAGTTCTTTTTTCTAAAAAGAACATAGTTTATTAAATAATTTAATTAAAATTATTTAATGAATTTTATATAAAATAATAATAAATATTATAAATAAAATGGTATATCACACTCAAATAGCAAATTATTTTTTTAATTTATTAGAAAATAATTATTATGTTCATTTAAAACAATTATATAATAAAAAGATTGATGAAATAATGAATATTGAAAAAATAACAATATTAAAATCAGAACATTTTATTTTATTACAATATTATTTCGTATATTTAATAAATAATAGTATAACTCACAAGTCATTTATTTTTATTACATTATTCCTAAATGGATTTTATTCATTAGACATAATGAATTCAAAGATGATTGATACTTTTTATATTGATGACAAAAATAGATTAATAAATTTAAAGCATTATTCGTTTTATATTTTGTATTATACTATTTTTTTACAAACATACATATCTTGTAGTATAAATATATACAATAAAATTATATATTCATCAGTTTTATCATCGTATTATTTATTATATAAAATTAATTCTTCATATAAGAAAAGAATAAATTGTATAGAAAATAATATAAAAGATGAAGATTATAATAGACTTTTAGTATTTACATCAAATAAAGAAACCTTAAAAACAGTTATTAAATATACTGAAATATTTAGATATAAAATATTCATATTTTTGCTAAATATATTTTTATTGTTTATTTGCTGATTTATGAATACCGCAAAATCCTCCATATTCTTCTTTACCTTTATTTTTACAATGTGCGTTTTTATTTTTCAATAAATGATTACAAAATTCACTACATTCTATTTTAACTTTTTCATTTTCAGGTAAATCAATATTTTTTTTAAGAGTTAATGGACTATGAATATGTCTAATATATTTTTGTCCATCTAATAAAGGAATAAATTTAGTTGATTCACGACATATAGGACATTCTCTTTTCTTATATTGAACTAAATGATTATTATTTTTATTAACAGTAGTAAACCATTCAATAATACAATTATTACAAAAATAATGTTTATCAGGATTACAAGATAATTTTATAATATTAGTTTCATTTAATTCAATATCACATAAAGGGCAATTTAAATTCATTTTTATAAATATTAGATATAATATATTTAATATTCAAACAAAAGAAAAATCATTTTTATTTTATTTATTATAAAAGTTATAGATAATTTATGAATAATTTATTATTAATTTTTATTTATATAAATTATTTTTATAAATTTTTCTAAAAATTTCCTCTTAAAATATTTTCCATTGAAAAATTATTTTTGAGTGATTCCATATTTAATCCTTTTGTTTCAACGTCATTAGGATTAAGAACACTAGTTGGTAAAAATCTTCTAATAATTTCTTTTTGATTAGGATTTAATTTAAAATCATCATAAATAATATTGTAAAATACATATAAATCTCCATAACTCTCATTATATCCTTTAACTGGCATTCCTTTATTTTTAATAATTCTGCACGATTTATCAGGAATAATTCCATCTTCTTTGTAAATAATATGCTCTCCACTAATATGTTCAATATTAATTGTAGTTCCAGCTATTGAATCTCCAATTTTAATATTATAATTATATACTAAATTATTTTTAACTTTAGTAAAATTATTATATTTAGTATCTTTTAATCCAAGAACAAAAATAACATCTCCACGTTCTTCTTCGTAATTTTCATTACCCATATTTTCGAAAACAATTTTATCATCATTTTCCATTCCTCTCTCAATTTTTACAATAAATTCTTTATCATCATTAATAGTTCCAACTGTATTACAAATATTACATGGTGTCGAAACAGTTTTTTTTCGCCCATTACAAGAAGAACATACTGTTTGAATTTGCTGTATCATATTAGGTCCAATCATTTTTCTAATAAACATTGTTCCACTGCCATTGCACCCACTACAAATAACAACATTTTTCCCACCCATTCCTTGACATCCAATACATAAAACACGAATTGGAATAGTAACCTTCTTTTTCGAACCATTATATAAATCTTTATAAGATACTGGAATAAAAACAACTTTTTGTTCAGCTTTTTTAATAGTAGGATTTTGACGAAATCCTCCACCAAAAGGATTATTCATTTGATGTCCAAACATATTATTACCAAAAGGTGAGTTTCCTCCAAAAAACATATTGAAAATATCATTTGGGTTTCCTTGATGACCTTGAAATCCTCCATTATTACTTGCTTTTAATCCTTCTTCACCTTGCGTATCATATATTCTCTTTTTTTCAGCATCACTTAATACACTGTATGCTTCTGAAATTTCTTTAAATTTAATTTCTGCTTCTTCTTTATTATTAGCATTTTTATCAGGATGCCATTTTAATGCTCCTTTACGATATGCTTTTTTAATTTCATCTTCTGTTGCATTTTTATCAATTTCTAATACATCATAATAATTTCTACTCATTTTATAATTTATATATTATAATATATTTTAAGTTGATTTTAAATTTTTGATCAAATATTATTATTAAAAAAATAATAATATTAATTATATAATTTATAGAAATAATTTATAAAAAATAATTTATAGAAATAATTTTATAAAAATAATTTTATAGCTTCTTCCATAATTCATCAACTAATCCATATGACATACACTTTTCAGGATTCCACCATAAATCATGTTTTAAAACATCAGTTAAATCTTTTTTAGGAATTTTAGCATATTTCTCATAAATACTTTTAATATTCTTCATTAATTCCTTCAAATTTTCATATTCATCTTCAATTTCATTCATTTTTCCCCAACATCCACTGCTTAATTGATGAACTAACATATAAGAATTAGGTCTAATAAATCGTTTTGCTCCAACAATACTCATCATTGTGGCGGCAGAAGCAGCACAACCTTCAATAATAGTATAAACAGGAACTTTACAAGAAATTATCATATCAATAGCGGCGAATCCAGCAAAAACAGAGCCTCCGTAAGAATTAATATGTAAATAAATAGGAATAGGATCAATATTTAATTTATTTGCGGTTATAATATTTTCCTCTTCAACTTCTTTCAATAACATATTTAAATCAAAAATACTTTCACGACTTACTTCGCTGTAAAAATATACATGATTATCATATTTTTCAATTTTTTCTGCTTTTACTGGTTTAGAATTTTTTAAAAGAGATGCAAATGGATTTTCATCATCATTTTCAAGCTCTTCAACTTCTTTTTTACCTTTCTTACTCAATCCATAATAATAATCATTAAATTTACGTTTGTTATCCATTTTATATTAATTTATATATTAATAAGCTTTAAATAGATTTAGAATATATATGTAAAAATAATTTATTAAAATAATTTATAAATTAAATTTATAATAAAAAATATTACTAAAATTATTAATAAATATAGTATTTATAGAAATAGTAATATTATAATTATATATTACTATAAAATGGCATGTACTAATGACAAAAGAATTTTACGAGAATTAAAAAATCTTGAAGAATCACGAAAAGATTTAATTGATAACGGAATTTATTTTTATTATGAGGAAACAAATTTCAAAAAAATATATACTATGTTTATTGGTCAAAAAAATACACCATATGAAAATGGATTCTATTTTATTTCATTTGAATACCCTGAAAAATATCCAATGCAACCTCCAACTGCTAAATATGAAACACAAGGTATAATTGTTCAACATCCTACAAATAAATTTATATCTGTTAGATTTAATCCTAATTTATATAGTTGTGGTAAAGTATGTTTATCAATGTTAAATACATGGCAAGGTCCAGGTTGGACTCCGGCAAATACAATTCATAATGTATTAATTGCGATTCAATCTCTTGTTTTAAATGAAAATCCATTACAAAATGAGCCGGGATTTGAAAATGCTTTACAATATCAATTAGATAAATATAATAATGTTATTATGTATTCAAATTTAAAAATAGCAGTATTTGAATTAGTTGAAAATTTATTAGAAAATAATTTTTATTGTAATTATATTCATTTCAAGCCTGTTATTATTGATTATTTTATTAAAAATATTGATTTTTATAGAAATAAAATAATTAATAAAAGTGATGAATTAGATGGTAAATTTGTTGAATCTTGTTATGGAATGAACGTCAAATTTAATTTTAAAAGTTTATTAGAAAAATTTGAAGATTTAGTTATTAAAGCAAATGAATCAAATATTAACGAAATAAAAATAAATGACTTAAAAATTACTGATGAAAATAAATAATTTTAAAAATAATTCTAAAAAATATTATTTACAATTCTTTTAAAAAATCCGTCTTCATTTTTATTATAATCTATTTTTGTATGAATTTCCGTATCAGGTGTTCCATTTACTTCTAGAACCTTTCCGTCATTTATATCATAATTAATAGTAATATCATCAGACAAATAATCTATTCCAGAACATGATATTTTTAAAAATTTGTTTGTATTTATAAACATATCTATATTTTTTTGCGGTATAGTATCAAGAGGAATTCTTGATATTCGTGCTCCATTGTGCATATTAATAACATTACTAATATATACTTTTACTTTATCATCTAAAATAGTATCTAATGTAAATCCTTGTTTAATAATAAATAAATTGCTAACATTTTTAGTTTGAAATAAACCCATTTTTTCTTGCTCTTTATTTCTCTCATCTATTAATTCACTTACTGTATGTATTCCATCACCAATAACATATGGTTTTTCTCTTTTAATAACATCAATTACTTTATTATTAAATACAAAAATTCTATAACAATCCCCGCTAACTTGTGTTTCCAACATTAATTCTTTATATTTTTGCTTTAAACTGGAGATTGATTCAATTAATTCTTTTTCATTATCAATATTTGTTATAACATCTATACCAAATGTTCCATTAATAGGCTTTAAAACAATTGGAAAATATATCTTTGATTTATTCATTAAATTAAGAATATTTTTAATATTATCATTTGAATTTATTTTAGTAAATTTAGGCACAGGAATACCATTTTTAGTTAAAATAGCCGATGTATTATATTTATCTTTTACTAATTTAATCGCGTCGAGTGTATTGAAATGCTTTTTATAACTTTTTGTAATACATTCGTTATTATTGCAATACTTAACTGTTTTATTTTGTTCATCGATTATATACCCATTATTTTTCATTTCTGTTATTAAATCATTTGTTGAAAGACCTGTATAATTTTCTACTGTAAAATTTTGTAATAAATTATTTAATGATATAAAAATAACTAATAATATTAATACTAAAATAAGTGTATACATAACATTCATTTTTAACAAATTTGTCATACTATTTTTAATAAATATTTTATTTTTTTAATAAATTATTAATAAATAATAAAAAAATGAATTATTATTCTATTATTATTTAATTTAATTATAAAAAAATATTCAATAAAAATTATTATTTAAAATTATTATTTAAAATTAATATATATAATATATATTTATATAAAGATGTTTTGTCCTACTTGTGATACCTTATTGGCCCCTAGTGAGGAAGATGATAAATTAATGGAAAAGTGCTCTATGTGTGGGTTTAAAAAGGAAAATGATAAATTAGTTATTAAAACAACTAATTATAAAGAGGTTGTATATGAATCTATTGAACAAAATAAATTCTTGAAACACGACCCTACATTACCTAGAACTGTTCATAAAACTTGTCCTAATCCCAAGTGTATATGTAATGTTGATAAAAGCGTTGAACATAATTTTATTATGATTCAAGATGCTAAAAACATTAAATTAACGTATATATGCGTTTATTGTAATAGTGAGTGGAAATACACGTAGGGAAACCAGCTGGTTTCCCCTACCACCCCATCCCGTGGATAAATGTTTGATTTTTGCAGGTACTTTTTTCAAGTTTTTTGTAGTTCTTTTTAGAAAAAAGAACTATTAATAAAAAATAAAAAAATGAATTAAAAATATATATAAAATATATTTTATGTATATTATATTATAATAAAAAAATGGATTTAGAAATTTATACTAATAACGATGCCGTTGATGAATTTGCCGATGAATTGGATGAAATCGGTGATGTTGATATTAAAGTAGCAACAGAAGACAATAAAATACTTACATACACTGATATAAATAATTTAATTGCTAAAAATCCTAAAAAAACAATTCCTATTTTAAATAAATATGAAAAAGCAAGAATTTGTGGCTTAAGATTACAACAGCTTGCTGATGGAGCTAAGCCAACAATTGATCCTAAAGGATTAAAAAATATTAATGAAATTGTTTATGAAGAATATAAAATGCGTAAAATACCTTTTATTATTGAAAGAACATTGCCTAATGGTGAAAAAGAATATTGGAAAATGGAAGAATTTGAATATTTAACATAAAAATATTTAAAAAATATTTTTTTTAAAATTTGTTATTAACAAATTATTGAAATTTATTAATAAATTATAAAATTATTAATAAATAAATTATTGTTATTAAAAAATTTATTAATAATATTTTTAATAAATTAATAATTATTTTTATTAAATTATTGTTAAATTATTAATAAATTATTGTTAATAAAATAATATTACCATTTTACGATGAAAAATATTAAAAAAATGTTAAAAATTTATTAATAAATTCTTATTTTTTATTATATTTTTAAAAAAAATATATTTTTTACATTAATTATTATATAAAAAATATAATTTAATTTATTCTAAATAAAACTACTTAAAGAGATATTAATAATGTATATTATAATAAAAATGTCATCAAAAGTAGAAACCACCACAACCACCACTGAGAAGAAGACCAAGAAGGTCGCACCCAAGGCAACTAAGCCTGAGGAAACTGTATCAACTACCGCTCCTGTTGTATCAACAACTGTAGCTCCCGCAACTCCTGTTGTTGAAGTTGTTGCTCCCACCTCCACCACTGCTCCTGTTGAGGAGTCAACCACCCCTGCCATTACTGAAAGTGATGAGGCTTCCAAGCAACTCTTGGATCAATTCAATGATATGTCTGATAAGTTAACTGAATTTACCAAGAACATGAGAAATATTACTTTTACTAACAAGGATGTTAGAAACAAGTTTGAAACTGTTTTCAAGAAGTTTTTCAAGGCATCTTCCCAATTAACTATTACCTATCCTGAGATTATTAGTAAGCAACTTTCTATTGCTGAGAAGACCTCTCACGGAAAGTCTGCTGTTAAGAAGACTGCTAACAAGGACAAGTCTGCTGTAAATAAGAAGTTGGCTGTTGAGGACAATCTTCTTGTTTTCATGGGCTTGGAAAAGGGAACTTTGGTAAGTCGTGCTGAGGCTCTCCAAGCAATTACTGGATATGTTAAGTCTGTTAAGGAAACTGGAAACCCTGATATCAAGGTTGAGGGAAATAACAGAGCCTTCAAGATTATTGGAAAGCTTCAACCTCTTTTCAAGGGCATTGAGAAGACCATGCTTGAGCGAGGTGATCTTAAGAAGGGTGAGACCATTCCTGATAAGATTACTTACATCCAAATCATGAAGTACATGACTTATTGCTTCAAGAAGCCTGCCTTGACTGTATAAGTGTTCTTGTTCTTTTTAGAAAAAAGAACTACAAAAAGATTAGAAAAAAAGAACTACAAAAAGATTAGAAAAAAAGAACTAGAAAAAAAACTACAAAAAGATTAAAAAAATAACTACAAAAAGTATTAGAAAATAATTATAAAAAGTATTTATTATTATTATTATAAAAACATTTATTTAATGTTTTTATTCATATTATTTATTTATATTATTTATTTTATTTAGAGTATAAAGGTGATATTATTGAACTAAAGAATGCTTCATCTTTTTTGCATATAAATTCTATACCATTATTTTTATCAATTGTTGATATTTGTATAAAATTTATATTTTTATATTTAAAATTTTTTTTATTTTGAATTCCATGTGTTTCTTGGAAAATACATATTATTTCATAATTAATTATTTTTTTTGTATCAAATAATTCTTTAATTTTTATTATATTTTTAATTTCATTATTTATATTATTTTCTCCAAAAAACATTATAAATAATTTATTTTCTTCTTTTTTAATAACATCATTAAATCTTGATACACATCTTTTAAAATATTCATTATCACTATCTTTATATGGATTGTGATGATTAAACATTCTTAGATTTGGGCAATATTTTGTATGACTATTATAATTAATAGTATCATCTTGATTTATATAATAATCTTTATTTAAAAAATATTCAAAATTTGTATTTATCATATCATAAATATCAGCTGGGTATGAAAAAATCCAATCAAATGGGTATGAAACTAATTTCATATTATTTCTTTTAAGATATGATGCAATATAACAATTAGTTCCAAATGGTATAATGTAATTATTTTTTATCATATGTTATATTTTATATTATTTATATATTATTTTTTTAATAATATTTTTTCACAATAATATATTTTATAGAAATTTTGATTCAATAGTATAAAATATAATATAAAAATCTAATTCATAAAAAATATGAAAAAAATGGCAATTATAGGTAATTGTCAAGCACAAGGATTATCACACTTTTTATTTAGTAATAATAATTTTAATAAAATTTATGAATATATTGATGTAAAACCAATATATTTAATGACTGAAGATGAACTAAATTATTTTTATACATATACAATTCTTGAGTTAGATTTAATTATTATTCAACCAATTTCTGAAAATTTTAATGAAAATATTAAATATTCGACAAAAACAATATTGAATAATATAAGATCAGATTGTATTTCTATTTTATTTCCATCTTTATATTTTAATTTTTATCACCCATATTTATGTTATTTAAATGATGAAAATGGTAAAGTTGGAACTCCTATTGATTATCATGATAAAACATTAATAAAATTATATTTAGCTTATAAAAATTTTTCTAATGAAGAAATTATTGATAAATATATTAAAATATTAAATAATATAATATTTATTAGTAATAATATGATTAATGATAATTTAAAATTAGCATTACAAAATATTGAAGAAAGAGAAAATAATTTTAAAAATTATATTGTTAATAATACAAAGTGTATATTTTGTTATGATTTTATTAAAAATAATTATCAAGAAAATTTATTATTTTATTCTGTAAATCATCCATCAAAATATTTATTATCATATGTTTCGAATGAAATATTAAAATATTTAAATATTCAACCTGAAATATATAATGAAAATATAGATCCTTTTAATAATTTAATTATGCCAATTTATAATTGTCTAAAATATACATTAAAATTTGATATTACACAATATAATAATTTAATTAATGATAATGAATTATATAATAAATATATTGAAGTTTATAGAAATATATCAGACCATATTTTATCTAAAAATATAATCTAAAAATTGCTCTTAAATTTAAATTTCTTTGTTTTTAATAATAAAATATCTTCTTGATATTCTAAATAATGAGTTGTAGGTACATATGTAAATTCTTTTATCGCTGATCCGCTCCATATTATATCAATATTATCAATTCTATTATTTATAAACAATGAATAAATAATATTTTTAACTGATATGTTATATTTTTTTTTAAATTCAATAATATTTGTACATTTTTCTTTAATTTTATTGACAATATATTTTTTTATATTTTCTTCAACAAAATCTTTAAATACTGAACATTTTTCTTTTTTATAATCTTCAAAATTTTTCAAATTAATTTTAAATGATAAATATTTTTCTTCTTCTTCTAACAAAAATATTCCATTTATATATACTTGAGCTAAAATAAATTTATCAAAATCAAGTGTATCACTATTTGCAATCATTAATTATTAGATATAATAAAATATAAATATAATAACAAATTATTATTATAATTATTTTGAATAAAAATTTTTAATTATTCTAAAAAAAATCAATAGTATTAACATCATAGCTTTTACAAATTCCAAATGTTTTTCTATGAAATTTTGTTAATCCATACTCTTTTATTGCTAAAATATGTTTTTCGGTACCATAAGCCATATTATTTTGAATATCATATTTTTCCAAATAAGGATACTCTTCAATAAGTTTCAAAATATATCTGTCATGAGCTACTTTTGCCAAAATTGAAGCAGCCGCGATTGACATATATGTATCATCACCTTTTATTACACATTCGTGTTCTATCAATTCTCCATCATCGTCGCGATAAATATAAAATTTATCACCATCTACCAAAATTTTTTCAGGTTTTATTTTCAAACTTCGTACAGCATCATGCATTCCCATTAATGTTGTTTTCAAAATATTCTTTTCATCTATTTCATCATTAGTTTTGCTAATGATTGAATAATCAATGCTTACCATTGTAATAAATTCATAAGCTTCTTCTCTTTGTTCTCGTGTCATCTTTTTAGAATCCTTTATTTTTATACCGAATTCTTCACATAATTCTTCTATATTTTCTGGTAATATAACAGCTCCTATAAAAACAGAACCTAGCAAACATCCGCGAGCACATTCATCAATTCCAACTTCAAGTGTATTTTCTTTTTGATAAGGTTTAAGCATTTCTTAATATTAATATGTTGTATTATTGAATAATCTTTAAATATGTTATATATTGAATTTTATTATAAAAATATTAAAAAATCGTAATATTTAGTTTAAATTTTATAAATATAATGTTAAAAAAATATAAATGGATTTCATTATTAATTATAATAATGATAAAATAGATGAATTAAAAGAAAAATTTGATAATAATAATAACATAGTATCAATACCTGATATATTTGCAAATGAATTTGCCGAATTAGTTTTCAAATATTCATTAACTGAAAAAAATTGGGTATTAGCATGTGGAGTAGATAAAGTGCGATATGAAAATAAGATTATACCAATGAACCAGCAAAAGAATGACTTATTAGGCATTGAAGTA
>JACCDO012336843.1_pt1 | contig 10997 bp, 10 predicted proteins | sample 7446101 | NCBI WGS metagenome assembly JACCDO01 (sample SAMN15323440, study PRJNA562643) | freshwater metagenome | isolation source: river surface water | place: USA:Blue River Watershed | collected 2017-08-16
TTTAAATATTTTATCTATCTTTCCAAAAAGTTCGTCATATGAATCAGTCGGATTAAATTCAAATTGACTCTTATATGAAAAAATTTCATCTCCAATTTCAATTTGTTCAATACCTTTGGTACGATATAGATTAACAAGATATACATTACATCTATTGAAAATCATTGACCACCCCGTGTAATTTGTATCTGATTGCATAAGTGGGTCCCACTCTCCTTCGTATATCACACCTAAATCAGTTTCTTTTTCAGTTGGATTTTGAGTCCACATACCCATAGGTTCATATATTTCTTTAAGTATGTTTAGTATTTTATTTTTAAGATATAATCTAATTTTCATATCCCTATACCAATTTTTAGCCAAATCCTCATTTAGAGCGATTTTTAGTAATGGGTCAATAGATTTTAATCTTTTCTGTACGTTCATATTACCAAAAATAAACTATTTATTGGAATATACCAAATTATGGCAACAATTATAACTCCTTCTGAAAAAGAAAAATTATATACGCAAGTATTTCATCTATTGGGTATGCCCGTTCGTGGAATTGAACTTACCCAAGAACAAATGGACACCTTTTTAGAGTTATCATTATCTGAATATGAACAATATGTAAGTGATTGGTTAATTGAATCACAGTGGTCTGCATTAATTGGACTTGATGTTGATACTCAATCGGTAACGAGAGCGTTCACCACAAGAAGTGTTGATTACGAAACACAATTCACTCACGCATATTCAAAAATCGTAGGTTTACAAGCTGGTGGAACATCTGAATTAAAGAAAGACTTCATCACATTAACAGGTGGAACTCAAACCTATGAAATACCTGCAGGTCGTGAAATTAATGAATTACTTTGGTTTACAAGAGCCACTTTAGGAGATTCAATTATTGACCCATTTTTGGGTGGGTTTGGAGGTATTGGTGGTGGTGGATTTGGCGGTGCGGGTTATGGTGGTTATGCGCAAATGGGAAATTCGGGTTCATATTTTATGATGCCAGCATTTGACTTGTTATTAAGAATGGGAGATAGAAATCTTAAAAATCGTCTTATTGGTGGTGACTTAACGTATAAAATTACCGCAGGTCCTAATGGTACTAAATTGGTGCATCTAATGAACACACCTGGCGGTAAATTTGATTTTGGTGCAATTAAAAATAATAACTATCAAGTTTGGTATTGGTATTATGAAACTACAGATAGAGACACTTGTTTAAATGACAATAAAGATATTATTAAATTACCTTCGGATGTTGAAACTGAAGAACTTACTTGGGAATCATTAAATAAACCAGCTAGAAACTGGGTTAGAAAATATTTGATAGCTTATTCAAAAGAAGGTTTAGGTCGTATTTGGGGTAAGTTCTCGGGTGATTTACAAGTTCCTGACAGTACAATTAAATTAGATTACACATCTTTAATAACTGAAGGGAAAGATGAGAAAATGAAATTAGTTGAGGAACTTATGCAGAGACTTGAAAGATTACGTCCAGACTAACTTTTAGAAAGAAAAGCTGGTGAGGCAGAAAACCTTAACAAGTCTCTTAAGTTCAGAGCAATGCCGTCTCCGTTTAATGTTATCTAACTTTCAACAGCATGTAATGCGTAATCGTTACCATTTGTTTCGATTATCTCATCCTCATTACTTATCACGCTCTTTTCTTGAAGTGAAACTACTTTTCTATTGTGGTCAACCCAATATTGGTCAACAAGATTAATACTATCCTCCACATACATAAAGAATGGGTCGCGACCAACTCTATTCCAAAATAACACCTCACTATCCGATAAAGTCATAACCTCGTCGAATTTATCTTGACCTGTTTCTTTTAATGGATATCCATTTACAAGCTCACATTGTGTCTTGGTAAAGTATTGTCTATCTTTTGGGTCTTCGATTAAAATATCTTCACGTATTTCAGGTTTAAACGCCACTAACAATGGTTCAATTCTTTTGTTGAAGTTTGTTAGATAACGAGCAACATTATAGTCACCAGTCATATCAGGATTATTGGTTATTTCTTTTTCGTCAATCATATAACAATTGATTTCAATATAACCATCCGGCATCGGGTAACCATTTTTTGCTGTAAATTCTTCTTGTTGTTTCTTTGTTGGTTTTACAATCTTTTGAACATCTCCTGATGATTTTTTTGCACCATTATTAACATAATAAATTGTGTCACCTAAACCGGCAGGATAATCATTTTGTATGATTAGTTCCATATGTGCCTGACGGGACATCAATGACCCGGCTTTAGTGGTTTTCATGATGTGTTTCTTATAATCAGGAACAGATTGTTTCACACGAGCCTTGTTCGCAATTTTAGATAATGGAATTTCCTTATTAAAAATTCTATTCACATATTCATAATACAATTCAATAAAAGAATGCCCATCACCATTTAGTAAATGTTTTAATCCTTCATCTAAAAATTCAACAACATACGTTTGCATTTTTTTAGATTTAATTGTATTACCTGTTAATTTTATTTTCTCCTTACCCTTCTTCATTAATTTAATGATATAGTTTTTACGAGAAACATTAATACAAGCTGGTGCGGTGTAGTCAATATCTAAACCCATTTCATTTCTCATGAATATGTCATTGAATTCTGCCGTGTCAGCTTCAATACCTTCATATTCTTTACCTTCATCGACTAATTCGTTTAAACCTTTACCAATATATCGGTGAGATGTTACACTTTCAGGAGTTTCGAAGTTCACACCATCCGTATCCATTACGAGTGGTTTATATCCTTTATCCATAAAAAACATAATCATCATACGTAAACATTGTCTACCGACACATGTGATTGTTTCACCCATATTCATATCCCCCCATGGAAATACTTGTGGTGCAGATAAAGAACCAAAGTATGCGTTGATGAAAATTTTAATTGGTAATTGTTTACGGTCATACATCTCCGCCTCAACAGGATTTGAATTTTTCAATTCCCCTGCTAATCTTTTATATTTAATACGAATGTTACGGAAATATTTTAACATTGATTTCTGCACACCCATTACATCACATTCAGGAAAAACATCATACACAAGTTGGATAGATGGGTAAAGTGATGCGTAGTCAAACTTAACAATGTTTTTAGAATAACCAACGTTTAGTAAACGAGAAAGACCTCCTGTAATTGCACGTTTTTCATCTTTTGCAGGAATTGCCAAATTATTTTCAAAAGACCACGCTAACATGATAATTTTCCATAATGTAGCGGTACCCATAGTTGCAACACGTTCATATGTTGTTGGTACAAGTTTTGATAATAAAAATGTTGATTGAGAAAATGAATCATCAACAACCATCGTCTCATACAAGTCATCATCAAGATATTGCTCCACTATCTTTCTACCCGGCCAAATTTCAAATTTACCTGGATATTTTTCTAATAAACCTTCGGTACCCGGTTCACCAATTTTTTTATATCCACCTGTTTTTGGATTAACATAATAACTTTCGTTATCTAAATATATCTTTGAGATTTTACCACCATCTACATACACACGATTCTCTTTTTCTTTCTCCAAATACTTTGTGATGTATTTCAAACCCCAACTTTTGATTTCGGAGTTGATTGCTTGTGCACGTCTTACCGAATGGGCTATGTCAATAATATTAAAACCCCATATAACGTGTTGTGTATATGGCTCAATTTCATTTGCAAGTTTTAACATCCCCTCCTTTTCTTTCATTCCTTGTGTTGTGAATATTTGTGTCAAACCATTCACGTCCACCCCAAGAATTTGTGCACGTTTTAGAATAAACGGCCAGTCAAAAAATGCGGAGTTATATCCCGCAACGATTGTTGGTTTTAATTCTTTAATATGTTTGAAAAATTTCTCAATGCATTTTTTTTCACCATCTTCACCAAATGCGGGAATTGTTTCATTTAAACCGCGGTTATCCTTAACTCCAATCAAAATGATATTACATGTTTCAGGATCAAGACCCGTGGTCTCAATATCGAATACAAATCGATGAACACCACCGTAATCTTCAATACCTTTGAATAATCTTTTTTTCTTTTGAATTAGATATTGTTCCACCGGATTTAATATCTGAAAATATTGTCTATATTTTTCATCCCATGGATTTATACCACCCATTCTAAAAAAATTGATTAGGTCAGTATAGGTCTTTATTGTTTTAACCAAATACTTCATACCGTTTTCTAAACGGTCATTACCGTAGGTTTCCAATTTTTCGATTATAATACCGAATTCACCCATACGTTTTTTCTGTATGGATTTTGAATTATTATAAAATCCTAAACCACTTAAATCACCAACCCAAAGAAATGGTGTAAAAGAATCGGACCTAATGATTTTTCCCTCATCGGGATCTTGAATAATTTTGAAAATTGTGTTTGTGGGGTAGTCATATTCAACACCGACGATGTATTTCTCATCATCACCCCCATTAAGAAAGTTCTCGATAACTTCCTGTGAGATAACCTCTTTCATCTTATAATTTTTTTAAATGTGACGTATTAGCTTGTGGGATATCCACAGTTTGCCTTGTTTACATTAATAATTATAAGAAAAAAAGACCGTATTAAAAAATATTGATAAATAATTTCTCTTTAACGGGTAAAATTAATTTATATGTTGGGTTACCGTCGGTATCATTAAATTGTACCGTGATTTTACCCTCAAATTTACCAACTTCGGATGTTTGGGCTTCTGTAAATCTATATGTTATATAATATTCGTCTGTTGTTTGATTATATTTTTTTGTTCTTGTTGTTATATTACAAGTTGCACCTAATATTGAAGGCATGTCAGTCTTCACATCAATCATATCGAACGTGATGTCGGCGTTTTCTAAAATGTCGTTAAATGATGATTTATCATTTTTACCATCATCAATCATTTTCATCTTTAAAATTGGGTCAGACGCCCCTTGTCTTATAAAAAATTCCATATAAAAAATATTAACTTAATCTTATCATCACTACACTTCCACTTCTATATAATCCTTGTAATGGGACACCCGCAGCTGCGGCTGCGGCATCATTAACAAAACTTGAAGTGGCACTTGACAATATTGTATATCCATTTGTAGTTACCGAATTATCAAATTTTACACTACCACTAAATTCGTGACTATACAATCCACTTATAGGGTGTTTATTATATCCAATTTGACCCGAACCACTTAAAAAGAGTCTTGGTTCTTCCCATGCCCCGCTTGTGAATATATGAATATCTGAAGCCGAACCCGATACTGCAAATGCACCGATATACATATCATGGGCAACACTAACTATGTAGGTATCATTTTCTCTACCAAGTGAATCTGAATTATTACCACTTGAGTTTATACCAACATTTATGTAATGAGATTCTTCTGAACCATTATCAGCCGTGACAACTAAATCGCTACTTGCGTTACTACCTGAATTTAAATTTTGGATATAAACTTGTAAATAGGTGTCGTTATCACCCAAAAGTGCCATCGAATTTATACTGCCAGAATTATATCCTCCAATAACTTCAGGTTCACTACTCATATATCTTGAAGCACCTCCAACCAAAATATCTCCATTTATAAATTGACTTCCTGTAAAATAATGTGATCCACTATTAACTAATGTCTGTCTTAATGTTCCTAAAGTTACTTTATTTGTTGTTGAACCATTATCATAAACCGTATAACCTGTCAATGATGGTGAGGTAGTTCCTGTAAGTTGTGTTATATATTTATTTGCCATGATTATAAATATCCATTTTTATTAACTTCTATACATTATTTTAACGTCGTCTTGTGTTATTAAATTTGAACCATCTCTTGATATAATTTTACCAATTCCTAATAGATAAACATCATCAGTTGTCGTTTCATTACATTCCGTAATATCAAAATTTGGTTTTATCGAAGTTAAATAATGATGTTTTACATGTACATAATCTAAAGGTTCCTCGAAATACTTAACTTGTTCTAATGTAAATTCAGTTTCTCCTGTGTGTATTGTATTATATCCCGTTACACCACCACCAAAAATTTGTACTATACTATTTTCCGATTCTCTCAATGACGGGATTACTTCCTCCCAATTTTTTAATGTGTATATTGGTTTACCGTTTAGATATATTTTTAATTTACCTAATCTTTTTGTATACTCATCCGCCCATTTTTTGTTTAACATTTCAACATATGATGTTGTTTCAGTTGCACCTGTTAACCATTCTTCATACGGGTTTGTGGTAGTATAACCCGTTGCAATTTGTGTTGATGTTTGGCCTGAAGTTGTTGAACTATAAGCAATCGTATAGAATGGGTCCCTAATTAAATCGTTCCAACCACCTTCATTTTCTATTTCACAAAGTTCATAATGACTATATCTATCAAATGTTATGGTTACATTAAAATCTGTTGACGTTCCATTTGTACACAATACAGGAGTTTGTCCTGATGATATATAATAAGATTCAGTATATCCCGAAGTTGTATTACATATACCTGAATATCTATATGCCTCCCACTTTATTCTACCATCATTGGTGAACGAAAAAGAAAGATTATTATCGCCATAATTTTCTTGAACCGTCTCACCACTAATCCCCCAATAATAAAAAGTCGTCCCACCTGACCAATCAATATTTTCTTTATTGAACACAAAATCTAATGTCCAACCCTTTTCGGTACGTCTTCTAACTGTGAAATCACAAGTGTCACCAGTATACGGTGAATTTATTTCAATTACCCAAGGTTTTAAGTTATCTAATGTGTCTCCCGTCAAACAGGTTGAGTCTACGGTTAGTCCGGTATATGTGATTTCATTAGTAAAATCTAAAACTTCGGTATTGTAATCAGATTTATCGGGATGTATTTCGTAGTCATATAACTCTGAATAATCGACCCTTAAATCCAATTTACTACCATAAAAATTTAAAATATTTTGATTAGCCATGATTCTATAAATATCTTTCATAACATTTGATATTTATATAAAAAGTCATTTAGATGAATAATTTTATAAAACAGGTAATTGAAGAGACATTTGCGTCGAAAGCACAACAAAGATTCTTTTATGCTAAAGCAAATGAGAAGGGTGCATCCAAGAAAGAAAAGAAAAAATGGTCCAAATGGGCTAACGAATTTTCAAAAAAGACAGATTTTGATAAAATACCAGATAAAAAAGATGAAGAAGTTGACCCAAATCAGACTGAATTACAATTTGACGAGATTGTGGATAAAAACGGTAACATTGCACATGGTAAAAAACCAACAAATTTAGCAACTAAAGGAGTGACTTCTAACTCAACAAGTGACGAAGTTGCAAAAACAGGTGCAGGTCAAATGGGTTATTATGGTGTCAAAGGTATTGGATATAGACGATATTGGGGTGAAAGTGAAGAAATTACAAAAGAAAAAATCCTTGAAATTGCTATGGGTGACGCATTAGGTTATGATGCAACTATGGGACAAGATAAAGATATTGAAGATGCGGAAACGTATTTTAAAGATGAATTAGGACTTGATGATAATGAAACTGAAGAAAGACTCGAAAAAATGGGATATGACAAGGAATTACCCGACGATAAAGTTCGACTTGTTGAAAACCCTAAAAAATTTATGGAAGAATATATCGAAAGTATACTCGATAGAAAAACCAAAGACAATGAAATTGTCACAAAGGAAAAGGAGCAAAATGAAGAAAAAGAAATAAACCCTATAGTTTTAAAACAATTAAAATCGTTGAAAAATAGTTTAGATAGTAATGATTTATCAATTGATGATGTTTTAAAACACTTGAAAAACAATGAATAAAGAATTAAAAGATAGGGAATTTGAAATTCCTCAAAACATATTAGATAAAATTAATCACACAATTGTTGGATTAAACGGTCAACATATGCATGGGGTACAAAGAGCACAAAAATTATTATCTGATAAAAAAGTAAAGTATGGTCAACTTAAAAGAATCATACACGACTTTCAAAATTTAGATAAAGTTGGTGATAAGGTTAGATATGACTTGTATGGTGGTGATTTAATGGACAATTGGTCTAAACAACATTTACAAGGTGAGAGAGATATGATTACCAATAGAAAAGAAGGTAGAAAAGATGCGGATGAAATGGGTGGCATTACAGGAGAAAGAAAAAATAGTTTTTTAAAAAAACACTCAAAAAAACCTGATTGGTTACCTCCAACAAATTTAGTTAAAAGTAATTCACATAAATCTTCAATTTCACCAATAACATCCCTTGGATTATTTGAACAAGTGGAAAGAATTAAAAAATTAATGTTATAATATGGCAAAGACACAATTAGAAATTATCGCCGAAAAATTAAGAACCGAAAGTGTTGGTAGAAATTCATATACCACAAATAATCTATATTCATCAAACAATAGAAATGCGTTAGCAGATGGAGATGAAAAAGGTAAAGGAGATGTTAATGGTAATGTGGGTTCTTCAATCGACATTCAAAATAGAATAGATAATTTAGGGAGAAATCCTTATAATAAAAATAATGAATATTCATTAATCAATAAGAATGCAATTTCCGATGGTGATGAAAAAGGTAAAGGCGACAACAACGGATCTGTTGGTTCCTTAACTGATATAAAAGTAAGAACCGAAGTTGTTGGAAGAAACAAATACGGAGAAAAAAATAAGTACCCAGATTTCGAATAATGAATACTAACGAAATGTTTCTTCAAATATTACAAGTACTTGAAGAACAAAATATAATAAAAACTACAAAAACAAAACCTATTGTTGATGCAATCAAAAATAGGAAGAAAATTTCATTTTATTATAGTGGACCAAGAAAACCAAAAAAAGATAGTGTTAAGGCGGGATATCGTGTTAAGGTGGAACCAGTTGCGTTAGGTTTAAGTAAAACGGGAAAATTAATTATTAGGGCTTGGGTGCAACCACCGTCAACAACAAAAACGGGATTTCAAAAAGGTAATTGGAGAACATTTATTTTAGGAAGAACCAATAATGTTCAAATTACCGATGAGAAATTCGATTCTAAAAGACCGGGATATAAAGAAGGTGACGATGATTCAATGACAGTAACTTATGTTACATCTGATTGGACTAAAACACCAGATGTTCCGAAACAACCACAAAAACCTAAATCTAAAGAAGAAAAACCGGTTTCTAAACCACAAAAAGTTGAACCTGAAGTGGCACCAACTGAACCTGAAAAAGTTGCACCAACTCCTCAAGAGTTACCACAACCAAAACCAGAGGAAAAACCTGAACCATCACCTACAGATAAGGAGGTTGAAATACAGAATAAACCCGAAGAATTACCTCAACCAAAACCAGAGGAAAAACCTAAACAGAATCCTGAAGATGAGGTCGAAGATGAAAAAAATCTTCAAGAAAGTTTAAAAAGAATTAAAAGTTTAATGTTATTATAAAAAACATTATTATTATATAAAATATTTATCAATATGTCACAAGGTCAAGGAGTAATATCGTCAAATGATTTAATGCAAAGATTAGTTCAAGCAAAAAAAGTAATGAATAAAGTTGACGGTGGGAATTATGAAAGAGGTCACGTTAATGAAAGTATGTTGTTATCGGCACCAGAAGAATTAAGTGAAATGCAAATGCAACAACCTAATGTTGGTAGACCAGTTTCGGCACCTGTTAACGTTGACAAAATACAAAATTCAAAATTACCTGACGCAATTAAAAGGGCCATGATTGATAATCCGATACCCCAAATTTCATTAAATGAGACTCTTGACATGGATTTCGTTAAAGGAGCAAAGCGTTTAATGGAACAAGAAGGTGTTTCTTCTAAAAAACCGTCACAACAAAGACAACAACCATCAACTGGCGGTAATGTTGATATGAACGCAATTGCAATTCTAATTGAAAATACCGTTCGTAAGGTTATGGATGAAAAATTAAATCAAATTCTTTCCGCATCACAAACAGCATCCATCAACGAAAATCTAGTTTTAAAAGTAGGAGATTCCATTTTTAAAGGTAAAATCACAGGAGTAAATAAAGCTAAATAAGAGTTTTGTTTTTACATTTATTTTCTTTATATTTTAAACATATAAAGTATTATTAATGTCAAAAATCAAAATCTTGGCCATTCCGTCAGATAAGCACGGAGTAGGTAAATTTAGAATTATGGACCCATATGTTTTTATTGGGGATAATTATTCGGGTGACGTCCATGTGGACATAAGTTTCAATGCAGAAGATAATGACGAGTTTTTCTTAAACTACGATATTGTAGTTTTTCATACATTCATTCATCAAACTACTCACGATTCAAATATAAGACGTATCAATTGGTTAAAATCCAAAGGGATTAAAGTTATAATGGATATCGACGATTTATGGTTTGTGGACCAAAGACATCCTATGTATCACCAAATTAAACACTCTAAAATTGGTGAGATGAAAATTGAGATGTTGCGTTTAGTTGACCATATTACAACTACCACACCAATTTTTGCTAAAACAATTAAAGATAGATTAGGTGTTAAGAGTGTTGAAGTATTCCCCAATGCAGTTAACGACCAAGAACCACAATTTCAACCAAATCCAATACCATCGGATAAAGTTAGATTCGGATGGTTAGGGGGTTCGTCCCATTTACATGATTTAGAACTAATGTCGTCAGGGATATCGTCTATACATAACACATTTAAAGATAAAGTTCAATTTGTATTATGTGGATTTGATTTAAGAGGTAATGTTACTGAAATTGATTCACAAACAAAACAACAAAGACAACGACCAATTAGACCATTAGAAACCGTTTGGTATCGTTATGAGAATTTTTTCACCGACAACTATAATGCTTTAGACCAAGAATATAAAAATTATTTATTATCTTTTTTACAAACGCCATATCCTGATAGTGATAAGCCGTATGTTAGAAGATGGACTCAAGAAATTAATACATACGCTAACAATTACAATTATTTTGATGTATCTTTAGCCCCGTTAGTGGAATCCCAATTCAATGCAAACAAATCACAATTAAAA
>JACCDO011466704.1_pt1 | contig 10996 bp, 7 predicted proteins | sample 7446101 | NCBI WGS metagenome assembly JACCDO01 (sample SAMN15323440, study PRJNA562643) | freshwater metagenome | isolation source: river surface water | place: USA:Blue River Watershed | collected 2017-08-16
CATAAGCCGTAATGAACTGACTGATATATCCAGACCATTGCTTTGGTTTAAGACAAAATTATTCCACATTTCAATAACTAATCATCGCATGCAAGGGAAAGGGAAAGGGGGAGGAACAAACTATAGTGTCTAGAGGATCGGTGACTCGCCTAATTTGCGGCCCCAAATGGAAACAAGTAACAATTAATATAAAAAGAGAGGGAAAGAAAATTATTTCGTTATATACAATAATTAGTTTTTACAATAGGAACATTTTTTTATTTACTACAATGATTATTTTTTAATAATTTTATGTGCATTACCGCAACATGACCACCAACAAAACCATTGCTGTTGAATTGGGTCATAAAAAGATTTACATTGACCATAATGCATTGAAGTATTACATTTTAAATTGTACTTTCCGACTGTTAAATTTGCTATAGTCACTAAATCAGAGCATACTTCAAAATTATCATTTAGACCATATACTTTTTTATCAAATTTATTAAGGACACTTATATTCTCGATACTATGAATAAGTTCATTAAACTCATTATTTGCAAAAATATTATTGGCATTATATTTCAGTAATTTTTTAATATTTTCTTCATCTTCAAGAATAAATATCATATCAGGTGTTTTGATTTTATTAATATCTTTATTGAATTTTATAGAATAATCTGATGGTGAAAATGTTAAATAATTATTAGCTAATAAAGTAGCATATTTTGAATGCCCAATATCTTTATAATGTGCAGTACAATCACAACCAGAACTTTCTAACAATGTTTCTGGTGATCCAGGATGATCATTTAAAAATGGTGATAAATAATATATTTTACCATTCAAACCAACGTAGCAATTTTGTACTGTACATAAACCAGCAAGAAACCAATTTATCCAACAATAATTGAATTCAATATAAAATTTATACCATCCTTGTTTAGGTGTAAAATTATTATCATCATTATTATAGTTCCATTCAATATTTCTTATATTTTTAATTTCTATCATACAATTGTTTTTCCATAAATTAGAACCAAAATTTTTAAACCATAATTGCTTCCATATATAATCACTTTTTAATAATTTTAAACTTGCATTAGATACTATCATAAGCTTATGCACATCAACTATATTTAAATATGTTATTATATGTAATAATAATTCATTTGGAATAGGAAATATAAATGATGAACTATTTTTAAATTGATGATTTAAATTATATTCATTATTTTTTTCTATAATGTTATTATTCTTATTTTGTTTATTCAGCAAATTTCTGGTATTTATGTATTTTTTTAAACTACTTGTAGTATCTTTTGATGCATCGATTAATTCATCTATAATTGATGAAACAGTAGGTGAAATTGTTATAGTACTCTTTATTGTATCACCATCAACACGATATTGATCATTGCTACTTAATTGACGGCGAAATATTGTTATTAATGTTAATGTAAATAGTATTAAAACTTCAAGTACTGGAAAATTATTATAAAATTCTAATGCATCATTTGATGGTGTCATTAATCGTGACGAAAGCGACGAAAATAAACTCGTGTCCATTTTTTACTACACCAATTTCTCAAACAGTTTTCATCTTCGTCTTCCTCTTCCCATTTGGTATTATATTAATCCTTAAGTTTTCCGATTTTGGGTTTTTGATCCGGTTCTTTTCTCACCTGATCCAACATCTTCTCAAGAATAAGAGTGACTGGTACAAGTAAATTAATCGCTATTATGAACATCATAATTTCTACACCAAGACAGCAAAGTTTTATTTTACTTTTTCAACAGAAGACGTGCGTATGTTTTAAATCACAGGTACCGGCACCGTCTTCCGGTAGAAAAGGTCTTCCGAAGAATGATGCAAGTACCTCTCGCCGAACCATCATTATATATTAGTTAGACAGAGGATGATCGCGACGTTGATACTGTTGCTATTTTCGATTTTGCAGTCTAGCAATTCTTTCGTCGCAATCTCGAATTTGAATAAGAAAATTGATACTAGAACTATAAAATTTCTTGCTAGTAAGAATGAAAATATAATTGGTTCTGTGGTTCAGTATGTTCAACAAAAGGTAGCCACATATAATAAAAGTACGATAACAAATGAGAATGAAGGTATTGCACCTATTAAATATATTAGTTATTCAGATGGGAATAATTTTGTTGGTGCTCAAACTGTAGGAAATAATAATAATAATATTGAATATGATAGTAAATTTGATTCATTGGAGCAAACTAATTCATTAAAAGATAATAATCCGAATAATAGTAACGTAAATATTAATAACAACAGTAATCGTTGGACGAATTTATTAAAAAGTTTTAAAGGAATTTTCAGAAATAAAAGTAAAGAATCAAATGATTTGCTAACTAAAAAATATCCCATATCGACAAAATATTATCAAAATATAAACTTAGATACATTAGATGATATAAAAAAATCACCATTTGGAATCAAAAAATTTTTACGTAGAAGAATATTGAATATATTTTATCGTGATAGAGGTAAATGGGCAAGAGGTTTGTCATATGAAGATAGTAATGGTCTTGAGGTACTAGTATCGACACCTGAATTAAAAGCAACCAAAATAATTACTAGTAGTAGAAAGCGTGATAAGTTAATTGGTAATATTCGAAATACACGTAATAGAATGGTATTTTTATCAAATAATTTAGTTACGAGAGCTCGCGATATAATAACTAGAAATGTTAATAATAATAACATAGTAACCAACGATAGTGACTCTACATTATTGAATTCATCGACTATAGGATTATCAAAGATGAATTTAAATAACACTGTACCAATTAGAATGATTTCGCAGTTGTTTACAAATGCCGTGAATACTGGTGGAAACATAACAAAAAGAATATTCAATCAGAATAATAACACTATACAGAATAATCAGTCAGCTTATTACAATTCAAGTGCTAGTATTTTAATAACTCCAATAAATAATGAAGTTATAGAATTAGATATTGAAAATACCAATAAAAGTGTTCCAATATCATCATTATTGTCAAATATTTTTCCAGTTTCCTCCCAAATTTTGAATATATTTAAAAATACATCATCAAAATTATTAAAAAAGAATGAATTAATTGAAATATATGAAGATGAAACATTAGTATTGAATAATCAAAGAAATAGTAGATTGAAATCATCTGGTACATCTATTATATCGTTTTTAAGAAAATATTCACCATTATTGAAAGTTATAAAAATTGATGATGAAAATCTCGAGAATAAAGACATAGCAGCATCAAATTATTCAATTAATGATGCAATTGCAACTAGTATAGGTAATTTACCTACTTATTTGCCTAAAGTTTCACAATCATGGGAACAATACATTAAAAGTAATGTTAATACCTATTTAAATGAGTCAAATTTTAGCTTTGAAACATATAGCAATAATTCAATGAACAGTATAAGTAGTATGTACAATTGGTTAGGAACATTGTCACCCAGAGATATGTTGTTAACAACTACATTTCAGAATAATTCTAATTCGATTAATTTATTGGACACTATAAATGTTAAAATGAATAGTAATGATATTTTTCTAAAATCAAGTAAAGCAGATCAATCATATACAAGTAACAAACTACCAACTTATAATGCACCAACAAATAATGATTTTGCATATATTGATATTATTTTATTAAATAGTGCAATAACTGCTGCTAATAATATCAACAATATTGATGAAGCAAAAATATTTTTAAGAGAAATTACAATGAAGCCATTATTCACTGCAATAACACAAAAAAGTCCATATTCAACATCAATTATACGGATAAATGCATTAAAAGGAATATTACAATTATTAGCATATGAAAGTGATTTATTAGTAATGAATCAATCTGTAGCAGCACAAATTTTATCATCGAATATTTTAAGAATATTAGTTGAATTAATTGAAACCCCATTAAAATGGTTAAAATTTAAATCATTAACTGATCGTGAATCAGAAAAAGAAGAACAATATCTAAGTATATGTATATTTCATTCGTTAATTCGATCATCTGATAAGGCAGGTGAAATATTACGAGATGATGTAAAGTTAAAACGTGTTTTGAATACTATCTTAGCTATGGAAGAAACAAATAATAGTAAAAATATTACATCAAATACTATAGATATTTCTAAAAGTATTTCAGAAAAGAAAAAGTTTGCGAATACAACTGTCGTTATAGAACGTAAAGGATTATCTACTGTAGAAATGGCTCGTGTTATAATATGGGGTATTGGAGGAAATATATGGAAACCAAAACAAAGTGGCCAAAAAGGATTACGAATTTTATCATTTGATGGTGGTGGAACGAGAGGTGTATTAAGTATAGCATTACTAAAAGAAGTATTAAAACGTGCTAATAAATCCAATCCGTATGAACTATTTGATATAATATGTGGTACTAGCACTGGTGGTATATTGGCTGCATTGTTAGGCACCGAAAGAACAAGTGTAGAAGAAGCAGAAAGGTTATATGATAGTTTAATTGATAAAGTATTTGGTAGAAAATCAAATTTTAAATTAGTATCATCACAAGCATTTTATGATGAAAATGAATTTGAAAGTGTGTTGTATTCAATTGTTGGTGATGAAATACTTATTGATAGTAGAAGTGATGATGATACTACATCTACTTTTTTTGTATCAACAAAAGTTAATACAATACCACAAGCACAAATATGGCGAAATTATAACTATCCTAATGGGCAAAATTTGCGATATCCAGGCTCATTTCGTGTAAATACATTAACTGCAATTCGTGCAACAACAGCAGCACCAACATTTTTTACTCCTATACAATGGGACAATGGATTATATTGTGATGGTGCATTAGTTGCTAATAATCCTACAGCTATAGCATTACAAGAAGCGAAGTCATTATATCCAGGAGTACCTATTGAATTAGTTGTATCTATAGGTACTGGAATATATACTCAAACAAATAATGTACAAAGTATGGGATGGGACACTTTAGTAACACAATTAGTTGCCAGTGCTACTGAAACCGAAGATGTTCATAATGTCCTAAAAGATTTCTTACCAAATGATAAATACTTCAGATTCAATCCAATATTACCAACTAATTTAGCCATCGATGAAAAGGATAAATCTAGGCTTAATATTTTAAAAGATTTGGCAGTAAAAACTGTTGAAGAAGTAGAGAAAAAAGATAAAAAAAGTTTTGACAATTTAATAAAACTACTTAAAGGAAATAAATAAAAGATATATATATGTGACTAAGTGTTTAAATTTTAACAATTAATAAATATTTTCTTTACGATATTATCTAAATAATCATTTAGATCATCATATGAAGTGACGGATGAAGGATCACTGATATCATAAACAAAATCATCCGGTCGTAAAACTACTAAAGAGTTACTTTCTTGAATTCTATTCCACTTACCAGTAACATCCGTCAAGATAATACCATTCTTATTATAATTATCTTTTCTTAGAGATATGTCAAAATATGTATACCCAATATCCTTTAAATTTTCGCTATTATGTATATAACATGGATATTGCAATTTCTGTTGTATGTATTCATGAGGCACATTGCTTTCAATACTACGAATATATATTATTTTAAATAATTCACTCTTTTTTTTATCATTATTTAATACTGATTGAAGTAATAAAAATAAGTTTTCGTTGGTTGTAATTATGCATATAATTGGTAGTTGATGCACAAATGAATTAATATCAATGGCCGAAATAATGTATTTTGTGTGATCAAGATTCAACCAAACATGGGGAATGCGTGATCCAATCCTCAGTACTAAATTACTATTACTACTAGTATTCTTATTATTAAATAGCCCATTAGAATAATTGTAATGAATATCTGCTTTGGGAAATATTAATGGCAATACTTCTTTATTTTGTATTAAATTATTTAATTGATTTATTTTTTCCTTACTTAACAATGAAAATGCTGACGAGGAAAATATTTTTAAACTAAGCAATCCGGTTTGTAAAGCATTTTGAATTATTTTCTTTTTGATTTCAAAAGGTATCAATGGAGCAAGAGTAACTCCTTTGACAACCGATTGTGCTAACATTGGATCTATTTAAAACAAAATAAGTGACTTCATAATAATTATATATATATTGAGTTAATCTTACCAACACCTAGCGTAGCTGCTGTATGAATTGTTTTTTCATAATTTTTAAGTGATAATGCTGTAGTTTCATTTGCTATTTGCTTCCTTTCAACATCGTAAGAGGTTAATATTTTTTCACTGGCATTATTATTAACGACTTTTGCTAATTTCCATGCAATATTATGTGCATCATGCAATCCAGTATTCATTCCAAAACCACCAGCAGGTGGGAATCTATGAGCTGCATCACCAATTAAAAAAATTTTATTCTCACTAAATTTTTCAGCAACTTCCGCATGCATTGTCCACGTATTTACATTATGTATATCAATTAATAATTTTGATTCCTTCGTAATTCCTATTGTTTTTGATATAATTAATTTTATTTTATTTTCATTAAAATCATCTTTTAATGTTTGATATGGCGGAAAAATTGGTATTTGACATACCCATTCATCTTTATTAATATCATGTGCCACATAAACTGCAACAGCTTCTTCATTAAAAACAAAGTATAACATAGCAGGTCTATTACTATGACTTAAGTTATTATTAATATAATACTTTAATCCTTTGCATGTAAAATGTACATTTATCAAAGTTTGCAATGAATTATTACCTTTCATTTTAATATTTGCATACTTACGAACTAAACTATTACTACCATCAGCTCCAATCAAATAATCACATGAAAATTTTCTATTATTACTACAGGTCAATGTATAATTATTTTCTTTGTATTTTATATCGTTTATCTCTGAACCAAAGAATAGATTATCCTTATTCAAATTATTAACTTGTTTTCGTAATATATTTTCAAATTCATATTGTGGAAAATGTGCAACATTTGCAGAAGTTTCTTGCCAAAAGGAGGGATTCGTTGCAGAAGGTGCAAAATTATCTACACGACCAATTTGATTACCAAGAATGGAATGACAAAACACAAAATCTCTCCAATATAACGAATCTGACATTTTAGATATAATCTCATTGTAAACAATAGGAAAATGAGATCGGATAACTTCCATTGACCGAGCAGTCATAAAATGAGCTTGTGGATGTTTCGTTGCATCTACACGTTTTTCAATTAAACAATGATTTACATTATACTTTGATAACAAACATGACAAAAACAAACCAACTGGACCACCACCAATGATTCCAACTGGAAAATGATTAACTTTTGATATCATTTGAATCGTATTAAATAATTTATAATTTCTTTATCACCTTCATAAGTGATAATACAACTCCTTCAAAAATTTGAGTCAAAGAATCGCGATTCATGTCATCATGTCATGACATGACTCATGATACCGGTACCTGATAGGTGTGGATTCCGGGATTTGACGAAAAAGCTCGGAAAAGGAGGAGAAAAAGAAAGAAAAATAAATTATTATATTATAAAGGTTATATCATAAAAGTTATATCATATGTAAATGTTATGTAATATTTAGTAATTTGATTTAGGACTCTTTTTATATGTTGATTGATGATAAGGACTTTCAAGCACAACATTAATTGTACTACTTTCAATGGTACTATACTGAGGCGATACGATACTATAAGCAGGCGGTTGATATGCATAAACAGGGGAATAAATTCCATAATTATTATGATACGCTTCGACATTTAAAGTGCTAGTATCAAAAGTTTCTATTCTTGGAATGAATGGATCGGCTGTTGTTACATTTGGTAAATATAAATCAGTATTAACTTGACCATAATTTTTTGTCCCTCTACTTGTTGGAACTGTACTCACCAATTCAACTTTGGTTTCACCCAAAGTATGCAACAACAATATAAATTGCGTCAATATATTTTTTAAATCTTGAAATAATGCAACAAATAATATAGTTCTTGAATTTGTATAATTATTAGATAAATTTGCTGTTGGAAAGATATACATACATTTATCTTCACCATCTAAAATATTAAAAAATCCATTAACATTATTATTAGTATTATCCATTAATTTAACAACACAATTTTCACTGACAACAACTTTTGCTGAAAACATCTTATCATTAGAAATTTCTTCCCAAACTTTAAGTTTGGATTCAATATTACTAATTGCTCCTAATAATTCTTTCTCATCACTAGAACTTATTAAAACTTCGATAAATATATCACCCATTTGTACATTTCCAAAATGAATTGACACATTTACAGAATTAGCAACAGTTAATATCAATTCTAAACAATCTAATACAATAAGATTTGAATCAATTCCATCTTCTGTACCAAATATTTTACTAACAGCAATTATTGGTACTATAATTGTTTTTGTAATTTTATCATTTATTTTAATATCATTAGATATATTATCATCAGCAGCAACTTTTTGAGGTTGAACAATTGAACTTTCATTTTCAACTTCATCATATGGTAAACCACCGACAAGATTTTTGACTAAATCTAGTGCAATAGCATTTTGTTTAGCTGTGCCACGAATATAAACTAATCTATCACCATTTGGTATAGCAACAGATTCTTCTATATGAGCAATTTTTACCCATGCACCAGATATTTCTCGTATCTTTTTGATTTTTTCACCAGAACGACCAATTAATAAACCACAATATGATTGATTTACTAACCATTTAATTACTTCAATTGAATCAGAATGCTCATCTTTAACGTCATCTATTAATGTTTTTTTTAATGAACTTTTATATATTTTTAGTTTTTCTATTATCAAGTCATATGCTTTAAGAAAACTAGATATATCTATCATATCAAGAATCATAACACGTTCAACCGTACCTTTAGGCAAATCATGAAAATGTTGTAATGTTAATGATGCACCTGATTCTCTACATATATATTTTAATGTTCCTCCATTTTTACCAATTAAAAGTCCAAATGCATTTACTGGTACTGAAAATAATACTTGATACCTTTGATCCATTTTATTTTATACTGTTTTATTATTATATATTATTAATGCAATTAATGCAGATTAGATTTAAATAACACAAAATACCAAAATTGGCAGACTTATACTGTTTTTATATTCGCTTTACTTTAACTTACAAATTTCGATTACAAACTTGTTTCATTAAACTGAAAAAGTGCAGAATGTATGACATATATAGGAAACAAAAACCACCTAACAAACAATCCGGTAAAAACTGCTAGATTGTCATAACAGTACCTTTGTTTTTTAAAGGTGCGATCGTTGATGCCTAGAAATTCAAGGCCTGATTCAAGGGCCTGAATTCGGGACCACAATTTAATTAATTATTCCCTTCGCAATTAAATTTTTATTGGATACTATAAATAAAAATATCAAGAGTGCGTAATTTAAGTAACAATCAAAAAAATATATATCTTAATTATAATATGATAGGACGTGATTAACATCTCTATTACATCCAATGACTACAGGACATTTATCATGTATATTAGTTGGAACAAGATCTAAAATTCGAGAAATTTGACCACGAAATGGTCCTGTTGAAGCAGAGCCACCAGCTCGTTCCATTAACATTGCCATAGGAAATCCTTCATATAAAATTCTTAATTTACCATTACCTTTCGCGGCATCAGCTGGATATAAATATATACCACCATACATTATAGTTCTATGAACATCTGCTACCATTGAACCAACATATCTAATTAAATATAATTAAATAAAAAGAATAAGGTATTATATTTTATATTAAAGTATAATGATTGATAATACCTGGCAGAGTAAGGTGGTTTACTAAATTTAAATGAATCGATAGCTTTTTGCATATTACTATCCCAAGTAGTATAATTACCATCATTAATAGAATATATTTTTTTACTATCTGCAGGTAATTTTAAATCATCTGCAGTTAAAATAAATTCACCTAATGATGGATCTAATGTAAATCGTTGTATTGGCCCAGAACCATATACTAAAACTAATTCAGTTGCACTACCGTATGCACAATAACCAGCACAAATCATTTCATGACCAGGTCTTAAAATATCTTCAACAACAGCAGCACCAGTACTTTTTTTTTCCCATACACCAAATATTGTACCAGTAGAAACATTACAATCAATATTTGACGAACCATCTAATGGATCAAATGCAACACAATATTTTCCAGCAAATGATTGTTCAACAAAAATTGGTTCATCATCTTCTTCAGATACTAATACGGCACATACACCTGAATTATATAAACAATTCACAAACATTTCATTTGATAAAACATCTAACTTTTTTTGAGAATCACCAGTAGCATTTTCAGTACCAGCAACACCATATAAACCAGCTATTCCTGCTTTTCTAACTGATCTTGCAACTAATTTACATGCAGTTGATATCGAAGTTAACAAAATTACTAAATCTGAATCATGTGTTGCAGCCATAACCATTCTAGTAAGCGTCTTTGAATTAGTATCATTACGAATTGAATCAGGATGTTCAGCGGACATTATTACTAATAGATTAGATTATATATATATAGATTTATAGCGACGAAAGGTTTTTGTATCGGTAGAATCTGTAGCGACTCTGAAAGCATCAGCCTTGTCAGCAAAATACCGGCGAACTTCAAGTTACTTCTTAAAAAAGTAGAAATAACTAGGTACAAGAAAGCAAAAACTATAGAAAATAAATAAATATCACCAGTTCATTAAATATCTTACCGATGTTTTTTGATTTATTACTCTAATTTTGAACATCATGAAAGTGGTTCCGGTCGGTGGGACCTTTTCCTTTTCATGTTTTTTTCGGAATGAATTTCAAAGTAGGAAGGACGACATCAAAATACTAAGAGAAGAATTGGGAAAATAATGAGCGAAGGTGAATATCCTCGTGGAAGAAAGAATTGTGGTAAAACATTTGATGAAAAATCGCTTCCTAAGAAACGTGTACCAAATGAAGATCCAAAA
>JACCDO010411747.1_pt1 | contig 10993 bp, 2 predicted proteins | sample 7446101 | NCBI WGS metagenome assembly JACCDO01 (sample SAMN15323440, study PRJNA562643) | freshwater metagenome | isolation source: river surface water | place: USA:Blue River Watershed | collected 2017-08-16
AATTTACCAGTTTGTAAAGTTTGTAATGGATGATATTCCTTCGCTTTTATCTCAGCTTGATGAGAAAGTGAGTGAACTAAGTTCTGTTAATGATCATGAATATTTCCTCAAAACTGACTACAATTATCAGCAAAGTATCGCTGAATTATCAACATTAACAACAGCTTTATTCAATAAAGTTATTGGTAAATTGGGTCATTTAGATCTGAAACTTCCACAGCTTAATGATGGAGAATTATTAGATCATGAAAATATACTAGAAGCAATAGATAATTTGACAGAATTAATTGAAATAACTCAAGATAAATCAAGAAATAAAGCAAAAACGGAGGATAATATATATGATAATTCAAGTAAATTAGCTCAATTATATGCATATTTACAAGATATACCAAAACCACAAGAATTATTTTTAACCGAAATCGATAATACTAGAACTAGACCATTTAAACCAAGAGTTACAAAGAAATATAATTCTTTAGTACCATTAAATTTAGTAGAATTACCATTAGTGATTGATAATTCTGATCTTATTGGACCTACTACATACTTTGCTAATCCTTATGAGTATGAATTAAATAATTTAAAGTATCCAGAATGGTTAATATGTAATCCATTACATATACAACCATGGATACCATCTCCACAACAACCCTTTCAATATATTGATAATATTGATGATTTGTATAATCTTATTGATGATTTAAAAGAGTCTAATGAAATTGCAGTTGATTTAGAGCATCATTCGGTACGATCATATCAAGGTATTACATGTTTAATGCAAATATCTTCCCGAGATTGTGATTATATCATTGATACAATTAAATTAAGAAGTCATATGAATTTATTATTACCAATATTTAGTAATCCACGAATACTCAAAGTATTTCATGGCTGTGATAGTGATATTGGTTGGTTACAAAGAGATTTTGGATTATATGTTGTTAATTGTTTTGATACTTATTTTGCATCAAAATTATTAAATTTTCCAGCATTCTCATTAGCATATTTATTAAAAACATTTGTTGGTATCAAAGTGAATAAAAAACATCAATTAGCTGATTGGCGGCAAAGACCGTTACCAGATGAAATGCTTGAATATGCAAAAGGTGATACACATCATTTATTATATGTATTTGATTGTCTTCGAATAAAATTATGGCAAAAATATTCAAGTAGTAAAGGAATTGAACATGTCTTGGATTCGTCTAAAAATGTATGTCTTCAACGTTATGAAAAGAATATTTTTAATTCATCAGGTTATAAAATATTAATAGATAGTTATTCTAAACAAAATAGTATTCGTATAACTGAATTACAGAATGCGTCTGTTGCAGCACTATATAATTGGCGTGATTTAATGGCAAGGAAGTTAGATGAAAGTGTGCTTTATGTTATGTCAAATGATGAGTTGATGCGTATCGGGATTAATATTCCTAAAAGTGTCGAGGAACTAGAATTAAAATGCACACCATATAATGATATTATTAATACTTGGAAAAATGATATGATAAAAGAAATTAGTAACGCTGTTAGTATTTCTGCAGCAGTTGTAACATATAGTGGTAAACAGCAGAATCAACCGACTGGTGCAGCAGTGGGTAGTGCTTCAAAGATAAAAAGTCCGATTGATGTTCATCGAGAACAACGCTCTTTACCATATCAATTGCAACAGTATCAAACAATATATTCTTTCGTATTGCACAGTCAGTATAGTCTTGAAAATAGTAGTGGTAGTAAAAGTAAGAATAGATTTACTAAAATTATTGATCATAGTTCGAGTTATCCATCAGCTAATACCACAAGTACTTGTAGTTCATTAACAAAGTCGGTACAAATATCTCGTATGCCAAAGAAAGTTTCTGAAATATTCAAAAATATAAAGAGTATCAAAGCTAAATCTATCCCAACTCCAGTGGTACCTGTTAAAAGTACGGTGGATGGTTCGCATAAGAATGATAAACAGCAGGAGAGCTTCAATGATGATAACGAAACACTGCATATTGAAGTAACAAATCATACTCAAGATGGCACTCTTGTTGACGCAAATACTATGAATGTCGTTGCAAATGATGATGGTCTACCGGTTGCAATGATTGATAAATATCATATACCTAGTAATAAAATGAAAAGACTGTTAGCAGATAATGTACCAAAATCCAAAAAAATAAAATTATCAACTAATGAATCTGATTCCGTAGCAAAAACAAACCAAATGAACTATGAAACTATTGCAAATCGGTACAAAGCGAGTAGTAGTATTGGTGTTGGGATACAAAATCCCGTGGTATTGAATCACTCTAGCAAACCACATGTATCTAAAAAAGCAATTGAAGCACATAGTACTAAAAAAGTGAATCCATATTTGAATAGTGAGAAAAATATGAATAAAGATGTTGCACGTCGTGATGTCAACAAGAAAGCGGTGTTTAAATTTAAATAATAATCTTATGTAATTACAATAACATTAACAATTTCGTAACAATTATTCTAAAATTTTGATGTTGGTGGTAATTTTATCGCTCCTACATCACTTGTACTCACAGCAGTTACAGATGACGAAGCCACATTTTTCATAGCCTCAGCCTTTAAACTGTCAGCTTTACTTAATTCTGGTATAACAACCTCGTCACCCCAAATACTGAAATCACCTGCACCAACAAGATTTTCTGCTCTAGATTTAAATTGATATGTACCTCCTGGTCTCAATGAATATATGGTCATGAGTGGTCTTTCGGTCACTACAGTGCCTTCCTTTAATTTGAATATTTCTTGTTTCACTGTAGAATAATCAACATCTCGATATTCAATAGTGAAACAATTAATTGGTGCACCACCTTGTTGAGGGACATGCAATGATAAAACTACTGATTTAGCTAAAATTTCATGTGTTATAGGTGGTAAACTGACAGCAGGAACTTCAGCACGATTCGTTTTAGCACGATGAGATGGTAAACTAAATTGACTGGATCCTGCCTCATTGACGTACTGTAACCTAAATTCATAAACTGTATTTGGCTTTAATTGATCAACTACGAATCGTATTTTTGATCCTTGTGGTTTATATGCAGCAATTTCCATCTCAGAAGTAATAGCATTAGGTGGTAAAGCTTTTGCTTTTTTCATTGGATTATAACCGTCTTTCTCCTTTGCCCATTCAGCAGCCATAGATTTTCTTTGAATTTCACGTTGTTGCTCTTCAACATCAACAAAATTAATTATTTTTACATCTTCAGGTATTCGAAATCTTTTTGGAAATTCCCATTCACCTTTATCGAATGCTTCAACAACCCGACGCTGCACTATCATCATTGATATCAAGCTCCCATTACAATAAGATAGATGACTTTCTAATGTTATAGTGGACCATCCACCTGCTACGGCATGTGCATGATGTGGTGGTTCAGGTATATCTGTCAATGTTCTACTTTCATTAATATGATTCCAATCTGACCATTCACTCTCACCAACCTCATTCAATGCCATAACACGCAAGTAATAATGCTTACCCGGTTGTAAATGTTTAATTTCAAACGTGCGAGCTGTCCTATCAAGATTAACGATCTTACCAGTATGCTGTATTTGCACACGATAACCAGTAATAGCAGTACCATTACTATGTGGTGCATGCCATACAAATCGTATCGATGTTAAAAAAGCTTGTTGTATATGAGGAGGTGCTGGCTTGTCAGGTACATCTGAATTTGTATAGATAGATAATGAAGGTATAGACCATTCTCCTTTGCCTGCTTGATTAACACCACGAACTTGGAATCGATACATATAACCTGGTTTCAAATTATTTACTTCCGCTGAAGCTAGTATATGTTCATTAGTATGATCTAATCGCTCCATCACTTTATCTATTCGATAATGCGACATTATATAACCATCAAATCTAGTTTCTTTAACTCGAAATCTACCAAATAATTCCTTCTTAGGTTTGATGTATTCATGAAATAATTGCAGTAAATCACTTCCACCTTGAACTAAACTATCAAATGACATTGAAATATAAGGATTCTCTCCAAATGCTTTACCTTCACCAGAATATTGTATTTCAAACACATCAGAACCAGCACCAAAAACGGCTGGATTTGGTATAAACCAATAAAGTCGAATCGATGTTTTTGACTTGGATATTATTTCCATTTGCTCCAATGTTAATGGAATACCATAATCAGTATCAATTATTTTAGATGGCAAACTCCATGGACCTCTACCCATTCTGTTCTCAGCGGCCATTCGAAATTGATACGGTGATGCCGCCATTAATTTTGTGATAACTTTAGCTCTAAAATTAGGAGCAATATTTATACTACCATTATTTTCTGGATACCAAAGTCCTTTGTGACCAACACGAAACTGAAGATGGAATGCTGTTACCTCGAGATTAAATGATGGCGGACTAGACCATACCAAGAGTGCTGTTGTATCAGTTTTTGCAATAACCTTTGGTGCATCTGGTGCATCAGGAACACGTGGTGTAAGAAACCATGTTTTAAGTAACATATCATAAGATGCAGATACTATCAATGCTGCATCACCTGTAATAGATATGCAATTGATTACATCAAAGTGACCTCTTAATATCTTTGCTATTGTGTTGGTTGCAAGATCCCATATTCTAATAGATGCATCAGCACCAGATGATATAAGGTATAACTCATCTGAACTATAACATAATCGTGTTACTTCTCCTTCATGACCTTTATACGAACGAACATAACTACCATCTCGAGGATCCCATATTTTTATGACTCCATCACCTCCAGCGGTTGCTATACGAGCTTCAGATGGAGAAAATATTGCATCTCGAATAGCACCGTGATGAATTTGTGGAGGTCCTTTCTCCGCTCTATTTTTGACATTAGGAAGGTTAAATGATCTGATAAATCCTCCGCGTTTATTCATATCATTCTCATCATCACCGAGTGTAATTTGTGCTTCTTCATGACCTTCATCTACTTCAACATTTTCATCAACTGTGCTTTTTTCAGTAGATGACGAACTTCCTGAAGATGCTGCACTGGATATAGATATATTATCTTCCTCAATCTCAGCATGATGTACAATATGATGACTTAAAGGTGCTTTTGCACCACCAGATGAAAATGATTCTAATCCTGGAGCAAACGGAAACGAGCCTCTGCGTTCCAAGAAAACATCAAGTGGAATATTTAACTTAGTACGCTCTGCGTTCTCTTTACTTTTCCTTTGTTTAGTTTCTTCAGGTGTCTCCGTGTCTTTGAAAGGAAATTGCTTCGGTCTGCGACCTACTGGTGGTACAATAATACTTGATATAGATTTTCCTTTTGCAGATTGTTTCTTTTCAATTAAACTAAGATCTATAAGCTTTGGTTCCTCCGATTTTACTTCATTAGATTCGTCCGCATTAATGTCATTAGGTTCATCTGATTTAACTTCTTTTGACTCATTAGTATTATCAACAGAATTCGGAGTAGCGGGCTTTATTTCGTCGGTAGCGCCAAGAGGTGCTGAAGTTTCTAATTCTACTGAATCGTCATTTTTCTCCAACTTTGGCTTCTTGTCATCACTAGATTTCACATCAGTTTCAATAGGTAATGTGTCCTCAAATATCTGAACTGCCGGATCAGGATAGTACATGCTATTTGGATAATGAGGATCCATCCCAGGCAAATTTGGCAGAGTGAATCTACGAGTAGCTATGTAAGTTCTTTCTGCTAAACAGTGAATATTAATGTCATCGTGTAGCTTATGTTCCATTTTGAAGAAACTATGAACATCTTTGGTTACAAACCATTTCTTACGTTCTGCTTCTCGTTTTTCCCATTTTTCTTTGGCAGCTAATCGCTCTAATGATGTAGGAACAGTTGCAAAATTCGCTTTAGTAACTGCTCTTTTCAAATTAAATAACTGATAAGTCAAGGCATTGCTTGCTTGACCAGCTCGAAATGGAAAATTTTCATGAATTTTCATAGTAAATTCACTAATTCCTGGTCCAAAGCGATCCGTTTTAATGTAAGGATGTGATGCTATTTCAAAAAAATCTTCTTTCTTATGATGGTGATGATGACCATGCAAATGATGATGATGACGCTCTTGATGTCTACGATACATTTCATGGATAGCTTTTTGTAACCATGGAGGTGATTGAGGTAATAATTTTATATCTTCAATTCGGCCAACATCACCAGGATAAAGTCGCACTTCTTCTACAGTTGAGTGAGGTAAATTCATATGCTTTAGTTTTACTATATTTAGTGATTCCTTCGCCGCTAACTCATTAACATGGTGATTGAAAACTGGCCCGTCGACTTCATCTAAAAATATTACTTCGGGAAGATGTTGACGTTTAGCTTTTGGTCTTGTGGGTGCGACGGTAATACTACCATCATGTGTTGCAGCTGAACTTGTTTCACCTATTGACTTATTTTCTTGACTCTGAGATGCTATATTATTATCTACATTATCTATGTGAACAGTTTCAACTACTTCAGAGAATCGGACAGCTGAAACCTTTTCATCGTCATTAAGATTTATTTTTGGACCTTCCAAAGAATTATCTTTATTTTCTTCTATTGATGCAGATTCTTTACTGTCATTATCTTCATTTTTCTCTTCAAGCGTCTCGTCTTGGTCAATATTTTCAGTTACTGGTTGTATATCACTTAAAGCAACACCTGTATCTTCTGTTACTTCATCTTCTTCATCAGAATATTCATCATCACTTGCAGTTACAACCATCGCATCACACATCACAGTGCCTCTAGTGATACCACTTTTATGAATGAATGGTGTTGATACTATAACTGTATTAGCAAATATCTTTTCAAGAAAATCTATTACACGCCAGCGTCTAATTTTTACTACATCTTCACCATAATAAAGTGTAATTTTTGGATCTAAAAAGGTATACGCAGCATCCCATTTTTTATCCCTGACATAATGCCAGAAAGAAGTATGACGACCTTCTTGATCAAATAAAAACTTTTCTGGCTGTGCTTGTTTTTTACCTTTAGCTGCAGCATTCACTCGCATTGCACTTTCTTTCAATGAATAGGTCAATGTATGCCATCTTTCACTACCTGCAAGTTTAAATGATGCTCGAACTTGCGCTGGACCTAAATCAGGTCCTGGACACATCCAATATACACCTAAATTAACTGGAGCTGGTATATTATTACCATCTTCGTCTAACATTGACTGTTGTACATAATACACAGCTTGATTATTTGCCATTTCACTTAATCCTATTGGAGGAATTCTGTATGGTTTTTTGAATCCTATTGGATCAATTATAGCCTTATCCATTTCCCATGGTAATGGTTCATCCAATTTAAACCTACCTATTCGTTGTCCATCAGTAGGTAAAAATATTTCATGTATAGTTTTTAATGGATAAACAGAGATATAGAGATCACGAATACTAAGTAATCCACTAGTAGAAATTGTAATAGCTAATTTATGCCCAGGAATATATTCAGTTGCATCAGTTGATTTACCACGATCATCTGTAATTAAAACATTAAGAATAACGCCTTCAATTTCTCGTACATCATCCCATCCTAACTGTTTAGTTGGTTGAAGTTCTTCGTCATCGTCTTTATCACTATCACTATCAGTATCCATTTCAATATCTGGATCATTTTCACCATACCAGCTTTGTATACGAACATCACTACCGAGCATCTCAATTTGATCTGATGAGCACCAAAAGTAATCAGGTGGACTAAATTGTTGTAATAATATACGTTTGATTAAACCTTCTGGCGTCCAAAAAAACATATGAGGATATTGATTGGGATTATCATAACGTGGCATATTAGAATCCCATAACATTAATTTCCGCTCACCATAATCTGACCCTGAAACAATATATCGACCAGTTGGTGAAAAATTTACTGAAGTAACAGGTGAATTATGACCACGATATACATATAATACATATCCATCAGGAAAACACCAAGTTCTAACAGTTTTATCTTCAGAACAGGAAACTAATATTTGACCATTAGGAGAAAAGCAACATCTATATATTGACTCTTCATGACCTATTAATGTTTTTAATGGTCTCTCGGAAACAGAATTCCATATTTTAATAGTCGCATCTGTCGAAGCAGTAATAATACATGGTAATTTTGAATCAACTTGAAAATGTGGATGGAATCGACAATCTGTTACGCCCTTAGTGTGGCCTTCAAATGTCAATAAACATTTTCCATTCATTACTTTCCATAATTTAGCAGTCTTGTCAGCTGATGCCGATACAATAAAATTATGACAAGGTGATATCTGACAAGAAAATACAGCATCTGAATGACCTTTAAAATCTAAATGTTTTGCAGCTGAATTTTGATATCGTCTAAATGAATGTAATGCTCCTCTAAAAAATGATAAACCTTGTTCAATTTCAACAGTTTCATTCTCTTTAGCAAGTTTTTTTAATTCTCGTCGTTTTATTATAGCTAAATCTTCAGCTTTTTTTAATCTAGAATAATTTCGAACATTTAATTCTCCACATACCCAACTATTTCTTTCTTCTAGTTCCATTAAAAAACGTTCAATATCTTGTTTCATTTTTTCTTCACGTCGTAATAAACGTTTATCATTTGCTAATTTTTTCATATATTGTTTATGAAAATAAGCTTTAATAGGATTAAATCGAGATGGCGCCTCATCCTCTATAGGACTATCTAATGATAATAAGAATGGATCAACACCAGCAATTTCCTCAATCTTTTTCTCTTCTTCTTTATTTTCCTTAGTTGCGTTTTTCTCACCCACTTTTCCCGATGATGATCCTTTCATGACTCTATTCAAATTTATGAAATTATCACCTCATAATCTAAAAGTTTATTGACCTAAATTAACATTCCCAACTAGAAAAAAGAGAAGAAGATCTCTTTTTTTTAAATTTTTTGCAATTTCTTTTTTCAAACCACACCCAATAGTAATGAATTTGAAAAAGGAAAAGGAAAGGCAACTTTATGCATCGAGAACTACCACTGACACAATGATAGGGATGCCAAAGCGTCTATATATGTCATTTACGGCATATTGGAGTTGGATAAAAGCCGGAATTATCCTTTTACTGTATCTTATTGGATTAGTTTTTATTGTTATCAAATCAATAGAACTTTATTCAGATGGGAAAGAAAAACATCAAATTGGCTACTTTTCAGCTGCTGGTTTTGTTATTTTGACGATTCCTATTTCAATTCAATTAATTATTAATCACTTATCACATTGGTATAAACCTAATATACAAAAATATGTTGTACGAATTATATGGATGATACCACTATATAGTGTAGAAAGTTTTTTAGCTTTAAGATTCAGAGCATTTGCAATATATATAAGAACTTTAAGAGAATGCTATGAAGCATATGTTATCTTTAATTTTTTATATTTTTTAATAGCATTATTAAGTAATGATGAAAGTCAATTAATAACAATAATGAAAAATAAACCAGAAGAACGCGCACGGCATAAATTTCCCGTGACATTATGTCTTAAATCATGGTCACTTGGGGAATTTTTACATAAATGTAAAGTTGGTGTATTGCAATATGTTGTATGTAAAAATATTACAGCAATCGGAATATGTATAATGGAATCGATGAATATATATGATGAAGGACAATGGCGATTTGATAGAGGTTATATATACATGTGCGTTATTAGTAATTTGTCACAACTTTGGGCTCTCTATTGTTTAATATTATTTTATTTTGCATTTACTGAAGAACTAACACCATGGCGACCTGTTGGAAAATTTTTAGCAGTCAAAAGTGTTGTATTCTTTACATGGTATCAATCAATATTAATAAATATAATCGCTTCTGCTACCAATGTTATTAATTCACATGGTACATGGTCAACTGATGAAATCGCCAAAGGATTACAAGATTATTTAATTTGTATTGAAATGTTTCTTGCTGCAATTGCTTTTAATATATATTTTACTTATAAAGATTACTTACCTAGTAAATATTATGCTAATATTAATAGTAAAGACAAAAAAGAACAAGATGAGAGAATTGATATTGACGATGAAAATGGATACGCGAATAATAATATTGATTCTTATTCTCCTACGAATAAAGCGAAATCATCACATCCAGTTTTTTTAACAGCATTTTTACAATCATCAATACCAAATGAAATATTTAGTGATCTTTCAAGAGTTGCAAAAGGTGAAGATTTATTAATAAATAATAATAGAGTTAGAATAAATTCTGAAGAAAAACAAAAATTATTAAGTACTGAGTCAAGTAATGACACATAAATTGTATAAATTTTGATAAAATATTGTTTAATATTGTAAGTTATAAATATGATAAAATTGTGCGCAGTAGCTCATTTGTACTAAAAACTTTATCATATATTGATGTTGGATTACTCAAATAATTACTATTATTTGAAATAAATTTATTTTCAACAAGAATTTGAATAAATACTTTTCTTCGTAACCAATTTTGATATGTTTTATAATAATTTTCAATTTCATTTCTATTATTATTAAACAGATAATCTAATCCAGTTTTTTTATATTTATCTTTAATGTAAATATCCTCATATCCATTGGATATAAGAAATTTAACTATATCAATATGATTATTTGAACAAGCACATATAAAAGGGTTCCAATAATAACTATCTTGCAGCATCAAATTACACTTATTTAATACTAATAACTTTACTATTTCTATATATCCTGCTGAACAAGTCCAAAATAATGAATTCCAACCATCACAATTTGTTGAGTTAATATTAACATTAAGTGATAATAACAATTGAACAATATCAACAAAACCATACTTACAAGCGTGATGTAATGCATCATTTCCATCATTATCTTTCATTACAACATCAACATTTTTACTTAATAAAAATTTTACACATTCAATATTATTATGTACAATTAGCTTCATAAGTAATGAAAGACCTCGGTGGTCAACAGCATTTACATCACCTCCATTTCTAAGATAGTTTTTGATGGAAATAA
>JACCDO010428373.1_pt1 | contig 10993 bp, 10 predicted proteins | sample 7446101 | NCBI WGS metagenome assembly JACCDO01 (sample SAMN15323440, study PRJNA562643) | freshwater metagenome | isolation source: river surface water | place: USA:Blue River Watershed | collected 2017-08-16
CTGGCGCAGGACCTCGGGGCGGCGCGAGGCCTCGTCGGGAATCATCCAGAGCAGCGTGAGCAGGCGCCCCTTGTTGAAGCGGGCGACGGGCAGGCCGCGGAAGGTGCCGCCGCCGCCCCAGAGGGAGTAGAGGCGCATCGCGACGCCGTGCTTCTGCATGGCGATGATTTCGCGCTGGAGAAACGTCTCCGTGTTTTTCGGGAACGTGGTGAAAAGGTAGGCGATGACGGGCGGCGGGACGGACAAAGTGCGCGGAAGCTAGAACGCCGCGCGAGAGGCGGGCGAGCGGATAGATGACGAACGCCGCGGCGGACCGGGTTGCGGCGAATCGCGGTTGTCCCGCCGGGCGGCGGCGGCCGAAAGGGCGGCCGGCGCCGGTGCTACCGGTCGGCGCCCTGGCCGTTGGCCGGCGGGAAGGGCCGGCGCGTCAACGGGACACCGGCGACGCTGTTGGCAAGGGCGACGAGTTCGTCGATCACGACGGTCGGGTCCTCCTCGTAGCGGAGTTTGAGGAAGTTTTCCCGGGCGGCGGCGTAGGTGTCGGGCTCGGCCATCCAGCGGTCGACGAGACGGGCGAAGTCGGCGGCGGACTCGATCTTCGGGGCGGCGGCGCCGTTGCGGAAGAATTTCCACGTGAGCGTCTCCTGGGGCATGATGCCGCCGAAGGCGTTGAAGACGATCGGGCACTTGAAGTGCAGGGCCTTGGCGCAGGTGGTGGTGCCGCCGCGGGTGACGATGACATCGCTGACCTGCATGAAGAGGTGGACGATGTCGGAGTAGCCCTCGATGTAGCAGGAGAACTCGGGGTGGATGGCGCGCCAGTGGAGGAGATCGTTGTAGGCGGCGCGGTTGCGGCCGCAGATGATGATCGCCTGCACGCGGTCGGCGTGGCGGAGGAGGGCGGGCAGGAGCGCGGCGTGGTTGTTGGCGCCGTTGGTGCCGGTGGCGAGGAAGACGGTGAACTTGCCGCGTTCGAGGCCGAGGCGCTTGGTGAGGAAAACCTGCCGGTCGACGGGGCCGAGCGTCTCCAGGTGCGCGCGCGGCAGCATCAGGTAGCCGCGGACGGTCGCTCGGTCGGGCGGGATGCCGCACTTCACCGCGTAGTCGCGGGCCGTGGGGGTGCGGGAAACGTAGAAGTCGACGGTGGGCTCGATCCAGTTGCGGGAGTAGCCCCAGCCGCCGGAGAATTCGCCGCAGTAGGTGGCGCAGCGCACCTGCGCCGGGCCGAGGAGCCGGCGGGCGAGCTGGAAGTAACCGCGGTTGAGGCAGTCGTGGACGCTGAAGACGAGGTGGGGCCGGTAGTCCTCCAGCACGGTGCGGTAGTAGGCGCCGCCGAAGGTGACGGAGCGGCGATTGAGGTAACTGAGCGCCTCGACGAGGGCGTAGAAGACCTTGTGCATCCAGGGGGCGCGGCGCTGGATGCGGTTGTAGAGATTCACCCCGGTGCGGTTCACGACCGAGGATTTCTCGAGCATCTGCTCGATACGGACGTCGACCTCGTGGCGGTAGAGCTGGAAGCACCACTCGGCGAACGCGACGGCGCGGGCGTCGTGGCCGCCGCCGGTGCTGGAGGTGAGGACGAGTATCCGGATTTTGGACATCAGGAGGGGACGGCGGGGCCGGGCCGGCGGACCGGCGGGCGCGGACGGAAATCGGGGCGGCGACGGTCAGACATCGAAGTAGCGCGCCTGGATGCGGCGGTTGAGGTCGAGGGAGCCGAAGCGGACGAGGAAAGGGCCGGCGACGGCCTGGAAGAAGCGGCCGGTGCGGACGGTGGCGCTGCGGCGGCGCAGGAGCGCGCGGCGGAGGGCCGCGGCGGCATGGGCGGGCGGCGGGCCGGAGCGCATCATTTTTTCGAAGGCGGCCCACGCGCGGGCAAGGCGCGGCGACGCTTCGCCGGAGGGCCGGCGCACGGCGCCTTCGAAGTCGGTGCGGTAATCGCCGGGGCGCACATCGAGGATGACCACGCCGGTGCCGGAAACCTCCAGCATGAGGCTCTCGTTGAGGGCGGTGAGGCCGGCCTTGCAGATATTGTAGGCGCTCTGGAACGGGAGCGGGAACTCGGCGGCGAGGGAGGAAATGTTGACGAGCGCGCCGCGGTTGCGGGCGAGCATCGGGCGGAGCGCGGCGTGCGAAAGGGCGGCGGTGTGGACCAGCATCACCTCGAGCTGGCGTCTCCACTCCGCGAACGCGGTGCCGGCGAAGGTGCCGAAGAGCCCGAAGCCGGCGTTGTTGACGACGAGGTCGAAACCGCCGGCGGCCTGTTCGGCGGCGGCGAAGGCCCCGAGGGCGGCGGCCTCGTCGCCCAGGTCGAGGGCCACGGCGTGAAACCGACCGGGATGGGCGCGGACGAGCGGTTCGAGCCGGGCGAGCTCGCGCGACGTGCCCCAGACCTGCACGCCGTCGGCGAGCAGCATCGCGGTGAAGGCGAGGCCGAGGCCGGTGCTCGCGCCGGTGACGAACGCGGTGCGGTAGTGGTCGGAGACGCGGGCAGCGGCCACAGTCAGGCGACGCGTTTGAAGACGAGGGCGACGTTGGCGCCGCCGAAGCCGCTGCTGTTTTTCACCACGATCCCGGCCTGGCGCGACTCGGTGGCACGGGGGAGGTTGAGGTCGGCACATTCGGGGTCGACCTGGGTGAGATGGGCGCAGCCGGGGATGAATCCTTCGCGCAGGGCGAGCGCGCAGAAGGCGCTCTCCATGGCGCCGGCGAGCGAGAGACCGTGGCCGGTGAGGGCCTTGGTGCTGCTGACGGCGACGCGGGGCAGGTGCTCCTTGAAAACGGTGCGGAGGGCGCGGGCCTCGGAGACGTCGCCGATGAGCGTCGAGGTGGCGTGGGCGTTGACGTAGTCGACCTGGCCGGGTTCGACGCGGGCGGCGCGGAGCGCGTTGGTCATCGAGGCGGCGGAGCCGCTGCCCTCGGGGTGGGAGATGGCGACATTGTAGCCGTCCGAGGCCTGGCCCCAACCGAGGACTTCGGCGTAGGGCGTGACGCCGCGGCGCGCGACTTCGGCTTCGCTTTCCAGCACGAGGGCGACGGATCCACCGGTGCCGACGAAGCCGTCGCGCTTGGCGTCGAAGGGACGGGAGGCGACGGCGGGGTCGGTCTGGAGCGAGAGGGTGCGCATGCCGGCGAAGGGCAGGATGGCGTCCGTGTTGCCGTCTTCGGCGCCGACGACAAACATGCGCTGCTGGCGGCCGAGGGCGATGTCGTCGAACGCGTAGCCGAGGGCGTGGGCGGAGGAGGCGCACGCCGAGGAAAAACCGCAGGAGGCGCCCTGGATCTTGAACGCGGCGATGAGGTTGAAGTTCAGCGTGCCGGCGATGGAGGCGACGATGCCGAGCGGGGAACAGCGCATGACGCCGAGCTTGGTCAGGCGGTCATGGTGATAGTGGAGGAGATAAGGCGAGCCGGCGGAGGCGGCGTAGAGACCGGTCTCCGGCCGGGAGATGTCGGGCTCGGTGAGTTTGGCGTCGGCGACGGCTTGGAGCATCGCGCAGTGGGCGAAGAGGCCGTTGGGCGCCATGGTGCGGAGCAGCTCGCGCTTGATCCGGTAGGCGGCGGGAAAGGTCCAATCTTCGGGGTCGGGCGAGTCGGTCGTGAAATCCTTGACCGTGCCGATGACCTTGACGGGGACGTCGGGCTTCTGGAACGGCGGGTAGACCTCGAAGCCGTGGCGAAGGTCGCGGAGGCTGCGGCTGACGGTGGCGGCGTCGTTGCCGATGCTGGTGACGAAACCGAGGCCGGTGATGAAAACTCGAGGCATGCGTGCGGGCGGGTGCGGCAGGCGCACGCGCGATGATGTTGGGTCGCAGAGCAAAGGGCGCCGCGGCGGGTCGGTCAACGCGGGAGGCGACGCGGAGCGCGCGGGTATTTATGCGCGTCGGCGCGGGGTGCCGACCCGGGGCGGCGGGGGCGAGGCCGGACCGGGCCGACCGGGCAGTCGGGCCGGGTCGATTGCGGACGCAGCCCCCCGGAGCGCCGGCGGGCGGCAGTGGTAAATCGGACGGCTCCCGGATCGGGAGCGCGGGAATCAGGCGTTGATGGCGGCGCGCAGCGGGGGCTGCGGCGCAGGGGCCGCCGCATCGGGGGCCGGGGTGTCGGTGCCGTTGACGTGGCCCACGCCGTTGATCGGCACGGGAGCGTCGGCGGCGGCGACGATGCCGAAGGTGAGGGTGATCTCCTCGGCGATGACGGCCTTTTCCTGACCGACCCGAATGGACCCTTCGAACGTCGCGAGCGGCATCTTCATGCGCTTCGGCTTGATCGACAACGTGAGGATGTCGCCGGGCTTGCAGACCCGGTGGGCGCGGACGCCCTCGCAGCCCGTGAAGAAAATCGTTTGCGGACTGACGACCTTGCCGGGTTCGGTCGGTGCGCCTTCGAGCAGATAGAGCACCGCGAGCTGGCCGAGGGCCTCGAGCATGATCGAGGCGGGCATGACCGGGTTGTCCTTGAAATGCCCCTGAAGGAAGAACTCCTGCCCGGTGATCTTGTATTTGCCGTTGGCGGCCGTGGAGCTGACGGAGGCCTCGTTCAGGAACAGGAAGGGCGGCTGGATCGGCATGACGGCCGCGACGTGCTCGATCGGGATGAACTTCGTCGGCTTCGGCAGGGCGAGCCCGCGAATCTTGCAATCGATGAAGGTCTTTACGTCGCCCACCGTCCGGAGGTTGCGGAGTTCGTCGTTGTTGATCGACATCTGCAGGACGTCTTCGACGAGGATCACGATTTCCATCATCGTGAGCGAGTCGATGCCGAGGTCTTCGATCAGGCGGAGGTCGTCGTCGGCGTCTTTCAGCTTCACCCGCAGGTCGGGCTCGACGAAGCGTTCGATAACACCGATGACAACGGCCGGAACGTGCTCGGGATTGCCCGTTTTGCGATATTGGACGGCAGCCTCAAAGGTGGACGGGGAACAGCGTTTCAGGGACTCCCGCAGTGCGGCTTCATCTTCCGGCGCAAAGGGTTTGGGCGTTGTCGGGGCTGATTTCGACAGGGCCGCACTGTTGGAAACTGCATCGGGCATCGTTCGTCGGTTCTATGTTACGGGGGCGTTGAAAGTAAACCCCTTATTTCGACCCGGGGGACGGGTGGATGGAGAAGGTTGGACGGCGCCGCGGAGCTTTGGTTGCGGGTGAATGGGCGGGACGGTGGGCGCGGGCGGAGTTGGCGGGCGCGGAGGACGCTTGCGTCCGGCGTTGTCGCGCACCTATCTCCGCGCCCCCCGGACATTCGGATCGGACGGTCTGGGGGGAAAACTCCATGTCATGAGTGTAGCAGCCGCGGCCTCGCCGGTTTTTCTGATCACGCACGAATTCTATCCGAAACGTGGCGGCATCGCGACGTTCACGGAGGAGATCGCGCGGGCCTCGGTCTCGTTGGGTTATCAGGTCGAAGTCTGGGCGCAGGCGGCCCCGGCGGCGGCGGAGCGGGCGGAATGGCCCTTTCGGATCCGGCGGATGCCGCTGAAAGGCACCCATGATTTCACCTGCCAGCTGCGGTTGGCGCGGGAGTTGATCCGGCACCGGCGGGAGTTGCGTCGCGGGACGGTTTATTTGCCGGAGCCGGGGCCGATGCTCACCATGATGGCGCTGCAGTTTTTCCGGGCGTTCCGGCCGGAGCGCCTGGTGCTGACCTTCCATGGTTCGGAGATCCTGAAGTTTGCCGGCAGTCCGCTGCGGCGCTGGCTGGCGGGGCAGTTGATCCGGCGGTCGACGCGGGTGAGCACGCTGACGAACTATACCCAGCAGCTGCTGTTGACGCATTTCCCGGAGGCCGCCGACAAGATCTTCCTCACGCCGGGGGCGCTGCGATCGGACTTCGCCGTGGTCCCGCCGAAGCCGGAGGCCGAGAAGGATCGGATCGTGGTGCTGACGGTGGGACGGCTGCATCCGCGCAAAGGCCAACTGCTGACGTTGCAGGCGCTCCAGATGCTGCCGCCGGCGGTGCGTGCCCGGATCGAATACTGGGTGGTGGGCGGGGCGGCCAAAGGCAACTACGAGACGCTGCTCCGGGCGGCGGCGGCGGCCGTGCCCGATCTGGCCGTGCGTTTTTTCGGCAATCTGCCGGACGAGGAACTCAGCGGGATCTACGACCGGGCGGACATTTTCGCGATGACGAGTGTCAACCACCGCAACTCGATCGAAGGTTTCGGCCTGGTCTACCTCGAGGCGGCGGCGCACGGGTTGCCGGTGGTGGCGCACGAGGTCGGCGGCGTGGCGGAAGCGGTGGTCGACGGCGTGACCGGGTTGCTCGTGCCCCCGGACCGCCCCGTGCAGCTGGCGGCGGCGTTCGAGAAACTGATCCACGACGGCGACCTGCGGGCGAAGCTCGGCGCCGCGGGCCGCGAGTGGGCGCAGCGCAATTGCTGGAAAGAATCGGCCGCGGCGCTCTTCAACCCGGAGTGGTCCGAAACCTGAGCCCATGATCGTTTCCCGGTCCCAGGTCGTCGTCCGCTACGCCGAAACCGACATGATGGGCGTCGTCTATCACGGCAACTACCTGCCGTGGTTCGAGGTGGGGCGCACGACGCTCCTGAAGGAGCTCGGCCTGCCGTATCGGCAGCTCGAGGCCGACGGGTTCCGCCTGCCCGTGCTCGAGGTGACGGTGAAATACCAGCGCCCGGCGGTCTACGACGACACCGTGACGATCATCACGACGCTGCGGGACAAGCCGCTGCTGCGCATCAAACTCGACTATGAGGTGCGGCGGGGCGACGAGTTGCTGGCGACGGGGTCGACGACGCACGCGTTCATCGACCGCAGCGGCCGCCCCGTGCGACCGCCGGCGAACGCGGTGGCGGTCTTCGAACGGGCGTTTGCGGCGGGGGCGAGCGGCGGGCCGGGGGCGTTGCCCGGCTCCTAGGCGGCGGCGTATTCGGCGAGGACGAGCGGGTCGGTCTCGGCGGCGCGGGCGGCGGCGAGGTGAGCGGAACCGTCGAGCTGTTGGACCGCCCACACGGCATGGGCGCGGACGAGCGGCGAGGTGTGGGAGGAAGCGAGCGCGACCAAGGCCGGCAGGTGGCGCGGGTCGCGGCGGTTGCCGGCGACGACGCAGGCGTTGCGCAGGAGTCCGGCGAGTTTCACCCGCTTGATCGGGGTGCGGCGAAAGATCGCCGCGAATCGGTCGGGCGTGAGGGCGAGCAGGTCGTCGAGCGACAGCGCGGCGATCTCGTCGCGGGCGACGAGCAACACCTGGCGACCGGCCTGGGCGAAGCGGTTCCACGGGCACACCTCGAGGCAGACGTCGCAGCCGTAGATCCGCTCGCCGATGCCGGCGCGCAGGTCGCGCGGGATGACGCCCTTGTTCTCGATCGTCTGGTAGGAGACGCAGCGGCGCGCGTCGACGAGTCCGGGCGCGGCGAAGGCGCGCGTGGGACAGGCGTCGAGGCAGCGGGTGCATTTGCCGCAGAGGGCGCCGACGTCGGGGCCGGGCGCGCCCGACGGGAGCGCGGCCGGCGGCGGGGTGCGGCGGACCGGGGTGTCCGGCACGAGCGGCACGCGGGTGAGCAGGGCGGCAAGGAAGAGCCAGTTGCCGTGGCGGCGCGAGATGAGCATCGCGTTTTTCCCGGTGAAGCCGAGTCCGGCGCGCGCGGCCCAGCGGCGTTCCAGCACGGGGCCGGTGTCGACGTAGTAGCGGTGGTCGGACGGCGCGGCGCCGAAGATCTCCTCGAGCAGCCGGCCGGCCGCGGCGAGGGCGGGGGTGATGGTGTCGTGGTAATCCTCGTGGCGGGCGTAGCGCGCCCAGACCGGCGGCCCGGCGGGCGACCGCGCCGCGGCAACGAGCGCGGGGCGCCAGTAGCTGACTCCGAGCATCACGATCGACTGCGCGCCGGGCAGCACGAGCTGGGGATCGAGCCGCTTGTCGGCGCTGCGCTCCATCCACTGCATGTCCGCGTGCAAGCCGGCGGCGAGCCACGGGCGCAGCGGGTCGCGGAGCGGTTCGGCCACGGCGGCGAAGCGCACGTCGTCGAACCCGAGGGCGGCGAGTCGCCGGCGGAAATCGTCCTGGCGCGGATCGGTCATGCGGCGCGGGAGTGTCGCGGCGCGGCGGCGCGGGGCAAGCCTACCGCCGGCTGCAGGCAAAGTCCCGGGCGTCGCGGCGCCACGCGCGCATGACATGCGAGACGATGTCGTGGAGCGGGCGCGAGTCGGTGAGGATGAGGGTGCCGGACCGGCGGTAGACGGCTTCGCGGGCGGCGTAGAGCGTGCGGATGCGCTCCTCGGGGTTTTCCACCGCAAGCAGGGGGCGGTTCCGGGCGCGGCTGGTGCGCTGCAGGATGGTGTCGAGCGAAGCGTGGAGGCAGACGACGACGCCCTTGGTTTTCAGCAGCTCGAGCATGCCGGGCTGGACCACGAGGCCGCCGCCGCAGGCCACCAGGGTGCGCGTCGCGGGGTGGCCGCGATCGATGAAGTCGCGCTCGAGGGCCCGGAAGGCCGGCTCGCCGTCCTGGGCGAAGATGTCGGGGATCGTCTTGCCCTGCAGGCGCTCGATCTCGTGGTCGCTGTCGAGCAGGGCGAAGCCGATTTTCTGCGCGACCGCGCGGCCCACGGTGGTTTTCCCGGTGCCCATGAAGCCGACGAGGTAGAGGTTGACGTCCGCTGCATCCATCGCGTGCGCTGCATCGAACCGCGCGCCGCGCGCCTTGCCAAATCCGAAAACCGCTATGACAGGCGCTTCCGCCGACTACTCCTTCGCCAGCGACAACACCGCCGGCCTCTGCCCCGAGGCGCTCGCCGCCCTGAACGCCGCCAATGCCGGCCGCGTGCCGAGCTACGGCGACGATGCGGCGACGGCGGCGGCGAAGGCGCGCTTCGCCGAGGTGTTCGAGTGTGCGTGCGACGTGTTCTTCGTTTTCAACGGCACGGCCGCCAACGCGCTGGTGCTCGCCGCGCTCTGCCAGCGGCACCACGCGGTGCTCTGCCACGAACTGGCGCACGTGGAGACGGACGAGTGCGGGGCGCCGGAGTTCTTCACGGGCGGGGCCAAGGTGCTGCCGCTGCCGGGCGCGGGGGCCAAGCTCGAGGTCGCGACGCTCGAGCCGGTCATGCACCGCGGACACGGGGTGCATTTTCCGAAAATCCGGGCGATCTCGGTGACCCAATCGACGGAACTCGGCACGCTCTACACCCCCGACGACGTGCGCGCGCTGGGGGAGTTCGCACGGGCGCGCGGGCTGGCGGTGCACATGGACGGCGCGCGTTTCGGGAACGCCGCGGCGGCGGCCCGGGAGCGCGGATGGACGCCGGCGGACTTCACGTGGCGGGCGGGCGTGGACGTGCTGTGCTTCGGCGGCACGAAGAACGGCCTGCTGCACACCGAGGCGGTGGTGTTTTTCAACCGCGAGCTCGCGCGGGAATTCGAGTATCGCGTGAAACAAAGCGGGCAGCTCGCGTCGAAAATGCGCTTTGCCGCCGCCCAGTGGGACGCGGTGCTGCGCGACGACGTGTGGCTGCGCCATGGCGCGCACGCGAATGCGATGGCGCGGCGCCTCGCGACCGGCCTGGCCGGGGCCGGGTATCGGCTGCTCGTGCCGGTCGAAGCGAACGGCGTATTCTTCGAGGCGATGCCCGCGACGGTGGCGCGGCTCGAGGCGCGCGGCTGGCATTTCTACAAGTTTATTGGCGAGGCCGGCTACCGGCTGATGTGCTCGTGGTCGACGACGGCGGCGGAAGTCGAGGCGTTTGTCGCCGACGCGAAAGCGGCGCGCGGGTGACGCGCGCCGGGATCCGGCCGGTAGGCCGCGGGCTCCGGGCACGAAAAAGCCCCGGCGGGTCGGCCGGGGCTGAGCGAATGCACGCGGTGCGTGCTTACTTCTTCGCGGGCTGCGCGGGCATCGGCGCCGGCGCGGCGGCGGCCTTGATGTCGAGCAGCTCGACGTCGAAGATCAAAGTCGAACCGGGCGGGATGCCGGGGCGGCCGTCGTCGCCGTAAGCGAGGTGCGGCGGGACGTAGAGCTTGATCTTGCCGCCCTTGGTCACCTTCTGGATGCCCTCGGTCCAGCCGGGGATCACCTGGTCGAGCGGGAATTCGGCGGGCTCGCCGCGCTGCACGGAGCTGTCGAAGACGGAACCGTCGATGAGCTTGCCCGTGTAGTGGACCTTCACGGTCTCGGTCGGCTTCGGCGCCGGGCCGGTGCCCTGGGCGACGATTTCGTAGCGCAGACCGCTGGGCAGTTCGACGACGGCCTTGTTCTCCTTCAGCTTGGCGAAGTAGTCCGTGTTCACGGCCATGTTCTTGTTCTTCAGCTTGCCGAGATAGGCCTGCTGCTTCTTCTGCATGAACTCGTCCATCAGGGGCCCGATCTTCTCGAGCTCGAACGGCGAGTCCTTGCCGGAGGCGGCGGAGAGGAAACCCTTCACGAGGGTATCGAGCTCTTCCTTGGTGAATTCAAGCTCGGTCAGGCCGACGCGCTTGCCGATGAACCAGCCGAACTCCTCGATGAGCTGGGCGTCGGTGAAGGACGGCTTGGCGGGAGCGGCGGCCGCCGGGGCGGTTTGGCCGGGGAGATTGACTTTGACCTCCTGGGCGCTCGCCGCGGCAAGGCCGAGGAAAGGCAGGCAGATCGTGGCGATGTGCTTCAATTTCATTCGTGGACGGGATTTGGTAGGGAAACGCGGGCGCTGCTTTTGTGCCGCAAAAACCGAGACGAGTGCCAGCGGCCCCCGGCCATGGCAATCCCGTTCTCCCCGCTTGTGTCGCCCCTCGGCTTAGGGCATCGGTGTGCCCCTTCGACATGAGCCCCGATCAATTCTGGACGAGCCTCGACGGCCAAATCCTGACGGTAAAAAACAAAGACGACCACAGCGTGGCGCTGACGCTGGGCTTCTGGCCGCGGCACCCGGCCGAGTTCGAGTTCCTCAAGCAGCATCTCGCCGTGCTCAAGTTCACCGAGCGGAGCTCCATGGCGCGCATCGGCATCGAGATGCTCGTGCACGGCCAGCCGCGGGTGGAGGGCAACCGCCTCGAGCTCGAGGCGGACGCGTTCATC
>JACCDO010927772.1_pt1 | contig 10992 bp, 10 predicted proteins | sample 7446101 | NCBI WGS metagenome assembly JACCDO01 (sample SAMN15323440, study PRJNA562643) | freshwater metagenome | isolation source: river surface water | place: USA:Blue River Watershed | collected 2017-08-16
TTGTTTTTTAATAATTCTTCACAATTAATTTGTTCTGCTTTATTTCGTGCTATGACTTTGTTTTCTGATTTTTGATAATACACTTCTGAACTTAATAAATCTAATTCATACAATGATTTTTGTAAATTATTTAAAAGTTTGGCAACAAGATAATAGATTTTTCCCCCTTGTTTTTGAAAAAAATTATTGTTTTTATAAATAGCTAAAGATTTCGATATATTTGTTTGTTCCATTTTTTTTAAAGTTTCTGATAATTTTTCAGTTTTACTCTTAAAAGTTTTTAATTCTTCGATTTCATCTTTTAATTTTTTATTTTCTTTTTCTAAATTTTCTAATTTAGTTTTATTAATTTCATAATTATTAATTAGTTTTCTATCTGAATTACTAATATCTGATGTTTTTAATTCTTTTTGCTTAATTGTAGTTTTTAGATTTTCAAGAATTTGTTTAATTCCTGTTATTTGAAGTTCAATTTGTTTTTTTTTTTCCTTTCTTTTTTTTTTCTCAGCATCTTAAATTGTTTTTATTTTTTTAATTATTTCTAAATTATCTTTAGTCTTGGATAATAAAAATTGATTTAAAAATGGAAAATTATATGTTTTTATATTATTTAATGTTGACATGTTAATTATATATTAAATCTCTATTATAAAAAAATATTTTAAATTTTGTAAATAAAAAAGTATAATTATTATTTAATATATTATATAAAAAAATATAATACTTAACAAAAAAACTACTAAAAAGTCATATAAAAACTAGAATCAGGATTAGTTATTAATTCAAAAATATCGTCATCTTTTAAAACATAATTTTTTGTATATTTAGATTTATGGAAGATTTGATTTTGGAAATCTTCTATTTCGAAGATTAATTTTTTTCTTTCTTCTTCTTTTTTTAAGTATATATGAATTTGAATACAAAATAAAATAAAAAAGAAAGATAATATAAATAAAAATATAAAATTTCCATGTTTTTTAAATATATCATTTAAATACTCATTATGAGTTATAATTTTTAAAGACATTTTTATGATTAATATTTACTCTATTATACCTAATTAATTTTTTAATTTATTTTCTTTTTCTTTAATTTATAATAACTTAAAATAATTTTATCATTAAAAAACTTTATATTATATAATAAATAAAATAGCAATATTTTATTGTTTTAAATAAAACGTAAATTTTACCAAAGTTTTTTTAAATTGAATTATTAAGGAAAATAAAAAAAATAAAATCAACACTGAAAAAAATGGTTCACAAAATAAAATTAAAAAAGACATTATTGTATAGATAATCATTTAATTAAACGAAAAAAAAAATGATTTTTTAAAAATTGAGTATAAATTTGAATTTGAAAAAAAATAGATATATATTGATTAGAGATATTTCAAATGGAAGAAGACAACAATTTTGAAGAAGAAACACCAGTTAACGTAAATGGTGAGTATGACATTTATGCATTTTTAGATGACCATCGTGTTGATACGGGTCAAAGTTATACTCATTTATCAATGGGAACTGGAAAGATGCAAGGAAAATTTTTTGTTAGAAACAATGAAATTGATATGTTTTATGAGCTTTATGAGAAGGCATTTTTTGCAAATGAACTTTTATATTTGGTAGAAAAACATGAAGAGATTGGACCAATTGTAATTGATTTTGATTTTAATTATGAATTTGATACACATGAACGTATGCATACTTTTGAACATGTTGAAAAAATTGTAGAACTTTATATTAACGAGATTGTTGATTTATATAAAATTGAGAGAACAGATGAACGTTTAACTGCTTTTGTATTTGAGAGAGAAAAACCCTACAAATCAAAAGGTATTGCAAAAGATGGTATTCATATTATGTTTCCAAACATTGTGACACCACCTGAACACCAATATTATATACGTAAAAATGTATTAAAGAAGATTGCACCTATTATTGCTGATTTACCAGTTAAAAATGGTAATGATGATATTATTGATAAATCAGTTATTTATTCGAATGGATGGATGATGTTTGGTTCAAGAAAACCTAAGTGTGAGATGTATTTAATTAAGTATATTTTTAATGGTCAAATGGAGAATATTGCAATTAGCAATTATCCGTTTGGAACATTAGATTTACCAAGATTTTTTAGTATTCGTGGTAAAAAACACAGTGAATTAATAGAATTAAATGAAGGTAAAAAAGATTTAATTGAAAAAGAAGTTCAAAAGAAGAAGATTACTACAAATTTAAAATTAAAGAGTGGTATGAATGTAAATTATGATGTTCAACAAATTGGTGAGATAGTAAATATTTTATCAAATGAAAGAGCAAATAATTATACACAATGGATTGAAGTGGGATGGTCATTACATAATATTGATCCTAATTCACAAGAATTATTAGATATGTGGATTAATTTTAGCAAACGTTCATCTAAATTTGTAGATGGTGAATGTGAAAAAGAATGGGAAAAAATGCGTGGTGATGGATTAAACATTGGTTCATTATATTATTGGGCTAAAATTGATAATAATGAAGAGTACAATAGAATCATGGACAGAGACATTAACAGAGTATTAACCAAATCAATTGATCAAGTTACTAATTATGATATTGCTGAAGTTTTATATAAAATTTATCGTTATGAATTTAAATATTCAAATTCGGAGTGGTTTATGTTTAAAAATCATTTATGGCATACTATGAAGGATGCAATGGAATTAAGACAAAAAATCTCAACTGAACTTGTTAAAAAATATATGAAATTAATTGGTGAATTAAATAGAATATCATCAAGTGATAATGCTGATATCACTGAAGAAGAGAAAGAAGAAGCAAAAAAGAAATCAAAGAAAGTTATGGATTTAATTAATAAATTAAAAACAACATCATTTAAAGAAAGTTTAATGAAAGAATGCAAAGAACTTTTTTATGATAAAGATTTCTTTAATAAATTAGATACAAATCCTTTTCTTATTGGATTTAATAATGGTATTTATGATTTACAGAAGATGGAATTAAGAGATGGTCGTCCAGATGATTATGTTTGTATTACAACTGATATTGATAAGATTGAGTTTACAAAAGAACATGAATATTGGGATGGACTTTGTTATTTCCTTTCAACTGTATTTGTTGATCCTACAATTAAAAACTATTTTTTAACTTATTTAGCTACTAACTTACAAGGTGTAAATAATGAAGAAAAATTCAGAATTTGGACAGGTGTAGGTGGTAATGGTAAATCAAAAATTATTGAATTATTTGTTTATGCATTTGGACCTTACACAAATAAACTTCCAGTCACTTTATTAACAGGAAAACGTGCTCAATCAAACGCATGTACTCCTGAGATTTTACAATCAAAAGGTAAAAGATTTTGTTATATGGAAGAACCAGATGAAAAAGAGAAAATTAATGTTGGTTTGATGAAAGAATTTACAGGTGGTGATAAAATTAAAGCAAGAGGTCTTAATAAAGATCCTATTGAATTTAAACCACAATTTAAATTAGCTTTACTTTGTAATGATGTACCTGAAGTACCACCAAATGATACAGGTACTTGGCGTCGTATGGAAGTTATTGAATTTAAATCAAGATTCGTAAAGACACCTCGTGAACCTAATGAATTTGAAATTGATGAACATTTAAGTGAAAAACTACCTTTATGGAGAGAACTATTTATGGCTTTATTAATAGATGTTTATTATGAAAACTATAAAAAATATGGTCTAATTGTACCAGATGAAGTTAAGAAATATACTCTTGAATATCAAAAACAATGTGATAACTATATTGAATTTATTATGGAAGCAATTGAAGATACTAAAGTCAAAGAAGATATTATGTCTGTTAATGAAATGCATGATGAATTTAAATTATGGTATATGGAAGAAAATAATGACCATAAAGCACCTGCAAGAAAAGAGTTTAAGGCATATCTTATTAAAAAGTTTACTAAAGATAGATTTATTAATAGTAAAGAAATGAAAGGTTTTAAATTTAAAGAAGGTTATCAAAAACGTTCTGAAGGTAAATTAACAACTGTATCTGCTCCTCCAGCTGCAGCAACGGATGGTATGGGTTCAGTTATAGGTCATATCTGACTAGAGAATAAAAATAATTAAAAAGAGAATATTAAATAAATAATTTAAAAATTTAAATTTTAATAATTATAAAAAATACAAATAAAAAAATACAAATAAAAAAATACAAATAAAAAAATACAAATAAAAAATACAAATAAAAAAATAAAAATAAATTAAAAATATTTTTATATAAAATTAATAAATAATTTTTATTAATTAAAACTAAAAAATAAGGAGTATAAATCATAAAAATAATTTATAAATTAATAATAATATACTTTATATAATTAAAAAATGGTACAAGCAATATTTAATTTAGTATCACATACATTTTTTACAGGTTTAGCAATATTAGGTGCAGGCACTTTAATACATAAAGCAGGTTCATTTATAAAAAAATATGAAACTGAAAAAGAAGATTCATATAGAAAAGCTTTTGATGAATTAATGATAAATTCAGTTGAAGAATTTAATTTTTGTATTGATTCTTTAAAAAAAATAGTTAAAAGTGGTACAAAAGGTACATTATTATTAACAGATATTATAAGTGGAAATAAAGTTATTCAAAAAGATAAAAATGGAAAAATTATTATATCTGATAAATCTAAATTATATAACAATTATGAAAATACGATTGATGAATTAAATGAAAAAGTCAAAGAATATCAAATAGAATTAGAAAAGATTAAAAAACTAAAAGAAGAACAAAAGAAAAAAAAAATAACTATGAAAATAAAGAAAAAATATGAAGATGATGATGATAATGATAGTTCTTCAATAAAATCAAATTTTGAAAGTATTGATAAAAAAATAATAGGTAAAAAAATAAAACAAGAATTTACAGTTGAAAGTTCTGATCAAGAAGAACAGGATAATGAAAATAAAAGTTCAGATGATGAAGATAACCAGAATTCAGATGAAGAATCTGATGAAGAATTTATTATTCAACAAAAGAATTGATAAGTAAAAATTATTTTTTTTTATTGTTTACTTTAAATTAAGGATATTTAAAGAAATATGGATTATACTGATAATTTAGCACAATCATTTTTAATAGGATTAGTTTTTTGTTCTGTATTAAGTGATGTATATATAGGTGTTCATTCTATATTTAATAATGAAGATTTAAAAAAAAAAATAAATTATTATCAAGATGTTGTAAGTGCTGTATCATCTTTTTCATTAAATAAATACGAAGAAAATGATGATGGAAGTATTTATATTGAAAATAATGTTAATAAAAATAAAGATAAAAATCAATTTAAAGAAAAAATTAAAATAGAAAAAGAAAATAAAGATGTTCATTTTCAACAAGAAATAATAAAAGAAGAATTTAAAAATAATAATATTGAAAATGTGCTTAATGCACTTGAAAATGATAATGATAATGATAATGATAATGAAAATGTGCTTAATGCACTTGAAAATGAAAATGAAAATTATGAATCAAAACTATTAATAAATAAAAATGATAATAATAAAAATGATGAAGAATCTTCATTAAATAATCTTTTAGTTCAAAAAAATATAGTTAAAGATGATAATATAATATTAGTTGAAAATTTAAATAAAAAAACAAAAGAAAATAAAAATATTATTGAAGAAGTAACATTTAATACAACTGAAGAAGAATTAAAAAAAATAAAGAAATTGGAAAAAAAAAGGGAAAAAGAAAAAAATAAAGAAAAGGAGAAAAATATGATAAATGAAAACATAACTATACAAAAATCAAGGAAAAAATCCGAACATAAAATATAAATATATAAAATATAATATTAAAATTTTATAAAATAAAAAAATAATTTAAGAATATAATTTACGGATTTGAAGTTTTTTAGTATTTTTAATATGATATAAATTCTTTTTTTTTGTATGATGATCAAAACAAGTTAAAAGTTGATCATTTTTAATATTTTGTTTTTTCATAAATTCTTTTATCATCTTCTCTTCACTCAATTTTTCATTTTGGAAAATTTTAAATTTTTTATTTTTATATTCAATTGTATAATCAACATTTATTTTTTTACCACCATTTAATGGTTTTATATCATTAGTTTTTATAGTATCATATTGTGTATTAGCATTATTTTGTGCCATATTATTTTGTATATTATTTAAATTTTTACCACTATCTGAATTTGGATCTACCTGAACTATAATTTTTTGATTATTATTTTGATTTTGAAGCGGTAAAGGTATAAAATCATAATCAGCTAAATTAGATGGTGATGACATTATTAATTTTTAAAACCTTAATCTTATAATTAGATTTTTTTTTTGATTATAAATTTTATTTAATTTTATTTAATTTGATTTAATTCTTTCTTATATTTACCTACAGTATTTACATATTTATAAATTATTTTTTTACCGTTTCTCATAACTTCTCGTGGTTCTGATAATTTGATTCTTTTACCAATATATTTATATATTTTATTAGTTCTTTTATTTATTATTGAAAATACCAATAAATCTTCGCTATTATTTTTTAAATTACTTATTTTAGCTAATTTTGAAAAAGCTTTATGAGCTGCTCTTTTAGGTGAAGAACCAATAAATTGACCAAACAATTGATTTTGACTTGGATAATTAATTATACTATATGTATCTTTTATATTTTTATTATTTTTTATATTTTTTTTGTTAGAATAAGATTGTAGATTATAATTGGATGATTTATTTTTTATATTTAATTTCTGATTATTATTATTATTATTCTTTTTTGAAAAATTAGAAAATTTTTTAAAAGTATTGAAAACTGTATTCATTGTTTCTCTAATAAATTTAAATATTATTTTATAAAATACTTTATAAATTAAATTATATAAAAAAAAGAATAAAGAATAATAATTCTAATGATATAATTTATCAAATGATCTTTATCGATTAATAATATATAAATATATTTATTTATAATAAATTAAGTGCAAATCAACATAATTAAATTATGGCGCTACTTTTTATTTAGAATAAATAAGCTTTATTAAAATATCAATTTATTTTATTTTTTTTAAATTAAAATAAACATCATTCCTTAATAAATATATTTTTATAAATTATTTAATTATCGTTTGACCATTTGATTGACCCACCTCACCCTCCAATCTTATCTGATTTTTCTTCTTTTTTATTATTTTTTTTACCACCACTCATATTTTCCATCATATCAACTTCAATTTCAACATCTTTTACTTCATTTTTCTTATTATTATTATTTGATTTTTTTGTGTTATTTGATTTTTTTGTGTTATTTGTCTTTTTAATCTTATTTTCTTTTTTGTTATTTTGTGTTGATAATAATTTTACAACTGAACGCATTGTAAATTTAATACCAGCTCTTTCAGCTTCTTTTTGTTCTTTTTCACTTAATTTTTTCCATGAACCTACATAAGGACCAAATATCTTTTTTTTAGAATCAAGTGTTGTTTCTTGAATAGTAAAAGTTGAAGTGCATTTTAATTTATTTTCACCACTTAAATTTTTATGATGACATAATGATTTAAATAATTTTTTAGCAGCTGATAAGGGGGAACCAGCTTCAGATATTTTAACATATCCAATATTCATTTCTTTTTTATCAGCTTCAATTAATTTAAAATGTCTAAATTTTTTAGAATTTTTACTTTTATTTTTATTTTTTTTTGAAGAATTAGAAGATTTTGATGAATTTGATGAATTTGATGATACAGATTCATTATCACTTTCATCATTTGATTTTTTATTATTATTTTTTTTACCACCTTTCATAAAATTTTGAAGTTTTAACAAATCATCTTGAAAAATACTGTTAGTATAACTTTTTGTCATTTTCTATACTATTAATTCATATATTTTTTTATATTCATTTAATTTTATTATTTAAATATTATTTAAAATAATATTTTTAACGTAAAAAAGATTATCATTTATATTTTTTATTTTTTTATTTTATTTTTATAAAAAATAAAGATAGATATTGAGAATAAAATAATAAATAAAATACTTTGTTTTGAAAATAAAATATTTTTCTTATTTTCAAATTTATTTTCAAATGTTTCATTTACTTTTATATTTGAAGTTTGATTTAATGTATTATTAGCACTACTTTGTAAACTTTGTTTTTGTAAAGCAGCTGTAGTCATTATTTGAGCTGGATTACCTTGACTTTTAAAAACTCCATTATTTAAGGATAATTGACCAGTTGGATTCATACCAACAAATGAGTTCATAATTTGTATTTTTTTAAGTTCATCTTTATCTAAATTACTCATATTCATAATTAATTAATTTATATTACCTATAATATAAATATAAAAAAGTAAAAAATGAATAAATTAAAATTAAATACTAAATTTTTGTTCTATTTCATCAACTTTCATTTTATTTTTTTCTTTTCTAAAAATAACAGTTTCATAACTACCTACTATTTGTGTTCCATCTTTAAATTCATCTTTATAAAAAACTTTAAAATATCTTCTTAATAATATTGTAAAGATTTCATTAGGTTCTGGTATATAGAATTCAGTTTTTTTTATTCTTTTTTTTCCATTATCAAGTACAATTTTATCATAATAATTAAACCAACTATTATTTTTTTCCGATTCACTTTCTCCTAAATCTTCTTTTTTAGGTATATAATAACAATCATGTGAAAAATCATTTAAATATGTAAAACCATGTAAATTCTTTTTATCATCAATATAATGTGTTGAATAAAATCTACAACCCAATACAAATTTATTTGGATTATAAACAGGTAAAATCAAAAAACCTTGATTAGCTAACCATTTATTACAATTTTCAATTATTTTAATCATATCTTTATTTGAATGATAATATAATGTTCTTTCATCTAATAAAATATGAGAAAATTCACCATTTTTAAAAAGTTTTGAATCTCTTAAATCACCATGAATATATTTACATTCTGGATATAATTTTTGTGCTTTTAATAACATATTTTCTGATTTATCTACACATATAACATTGTCATAATCTTTTTTTAATAGAGAACCTGTTTTATTAACACCACAACCACCAATCATTATTCGAATAACATCTTTATCCTTTATATTATCTAAACATTTACTCTTCATTACCTTTACAACATTTTTTGAATCTGTTAAATCACGATAAACAGTTTCATATATTTCTACAAATTCTTTATCATAAAAATCTATTTCATCGGTTTTATCTTGTTTTCCTCCCATTCTTTCTTCATAATTTTCAATTATTTCATTATTATTAAATTTTTCATTACATAATGATAATGATAATGAATTACATTTCATTATACTTATAACAAATATAATAAAAAGTATCATTGCCAAAATTGTTATTAATAATTCAGATGTCATTTTAAATTTTATAATTCCCTATAATTCCCTACTTTATTTTATTTTTTTTTCTTTCCTAAAAATACATTTTCTTTTTACTTAAAAAAAAAAAATTTAAAATATTATAGTTTTATTTATTTTTCTTTAAATCAAATTTAAAAATAATTATAAAATAAATTAAAATAAATAAAATAAATGAGTTTAAAGAAAAAAAGATTAATTTGAATATAAATAAAGGATAGAAAAAATGGAAAATTCAGAAGTTATCTTATCGAATGTTAAAAAGTTATTAGAATTTTGTTTAAAGAGGGAAAATACAAAATTAAGAAGTCAAAATATGGATGAATATAAACAATTATGTATGAGAACATTTACAGATGTTCATCAAAAATATCCTACCTTATTTTTCAAAATTGTAGAAGAACCATCATCTTTTCCAATGTATCGTTTGGAAGAGATGTTAAATATGAAAAAAAAAATTGAAAATAATGAATCTACTGAAGAAGAAGAATCAAAAAGATTAGGTCAACAATATTATGATGAATTTGTTAAAAATAATATTAAAAAATAAATAAAAAAATAAAAATATTTAAAAAAATGAACTTTGATGATTTATAGGTACATTATATTTTTTACACCAATTTACAGCATTTTTTACTTGTTCTTTTACTAATTTATCATAATCATCATTACTAGGTTTTTCATATGCTAATTTTATTGTTTTTTGCAAATAAAATTTTTGATTTTCAATATAATCTTTATTATAATTTATTAATTGGTGAACAAAATCATTTGGTACTTTAAATCCAGACAAATCATATGTTTCATTTTCATCAATTTTTTTGTGAATAATTGAATCTTGATAATATTTAATTAAATATAATAAATAATCTTTATCTTCATTTGAAAGAGTATCTTTATATTGAATACAAACTAAATATTTTTCAGAATTTGCAGGTCTTGATGTTTCAGGTTTATATAAATGAACTTCTTCAAATAAAGTACACATTAAATATAATAATTTAATCATTGGACTAGTAAAAATATCAAAAATTTTACAAACAAAAGTTCCATGTTTTTTTAAAATATTTAATGCAACATAACACTCTGATAAAATAATTTGACATGAATTTATCTCTTGACCATTAAAATCAGCAGAATAATCAAAACCTCCATCTGCAGTTACAATATATGCTTTATTTTTATTAAAGTTTTTAATAAAATTTTTTACATCATTTTGAATATAAAGATTACCATATTCAATTTTAAATTGATTATCATCTGAAAATAATTTTTTCATTTTATTCCAATCAGGGACATATTCATTATTAGGTTTTAATGTTATACCATAAAATGTATCTCTACAATATCTATTTTTTGGTTTTAATTGCAAATTTCTAAAATTATATGTTGCTTCCATAAAACCACCTGGTCCTTCTGCTAAATGAGCAAAAGTCATATTATCTAAAAGATTAAAATGTTTAAAAATTTTATCAGAATAATTATAATAAATTTCCCACATTTTAAAATAAGAACGACTAATAGGTTGATAATTAGATATACTGTCTTTCTTTTTTTTTTTATTATAAGTTGTATAAA
>JACCDO010113140.1_pt1 | contig 10991 bp, 7 predicted proteins | sample 7446101 | NCBI WGS metagenome assembly JACCDO01 (sample SAMN15323440, study PRJNA562643) | freshwater metagenome | isolation source: river surface water | place: USA:Blue River Watershed | collected 2017-08-16
AAAGACATTTTTTTGTTTTACTTATGTTTTAGAAAAAATCAAGAAGTTCTTAAACTAAAATGATTTAGTGGATTTTTGAAGAAAAAAATAATATTTCTTATCATTTTTAACCACGAATAATTAAAATGAAAATGAAAATGAAAATGAAAATGGAAATAGAAATAGTAATTAATGTATTTTAATTTAATTTAATTTAATTACCCGGGTTAGACAAATATTTTTGTAAACTATCAATAAATCTAATAGCTTTAGAAACCTTTCTTAATGGTAAATGTTGTTTTTTTGGTTCAAACTTTTCTTTTAATTGTCTAAATGATAGCTGATTACTTCCCAAACTAACTTCTTCTTCTGGAAGAATTGAAAGATAATTAAAATACTTTTCATTATAAAATATTACATTCATTTCTTCTCTTAATTCTTCTTCAACCATCTTTAATATTTTTTCATCTTCAGCAAAACTAGGTTTTATTTTTTCTTCAAGTGATTCTATATCTTTTAATATTGTATCAACTACACTATAAACTTGATGTAATAATTTATATCTAGCCGGAACAATTTCTTTAAGTTCATATTCACTTAAACTTTCTTCTAATTTTAATTCTGGTTTATTTAAATTTTCTATATCAGTATAGATACCATTTATTTTTTTTGTTAATTTTTGTTTAAAACGATTAATAATTTCTTCATTTAACATTTCCGCAGTAGGTTTAGCTGATGACGGTGAGGCTTTTTTGTCATACGGTAAAGTTCCGTCTTTTATCATATCGGTAACATCTTTAAAAGTAGGGTTAGATTTAAAATTTTTTTTGAAAGCACTATTTAAGATTTTATTAGTTAAATCTTTTAAAAACTGATCTTCTTCAATATTATATAAATAACACAAAAACTTCCAAAAAATAATAATAAAATTTGGTGGGGAAACAATGGGTATTCGACCTCTTATTAATTTTTTCTTGATATCTTCTTTTTTATACAATTCTAATAAGTGAGTCTTGTTATCTTGACTAAACTTATCAGATGGTTCTAAATTTTTAATAAATTCCAAACATTTATCATATATTATTAATCCTTTTAAATAATTACTATAATCATCTTTTATATCAAAAGTTTTATGTTGTACTGTTCCAGCATTACCAAACATTATTTGACCAATAAATTGATTATCATCAGTTTTTTTGTATAAATGTATTTCGAAAGGTTTTTTCTCATCGGTTTGATTACGTAGAAAAAGATTCCCGTTATATAATGATATTCTTTCTAAATATAATTTATTATCTTCATCTTTTAAACTCATGTTTATTAATGGATTCGCGTTGCTTTTCATATCTAATCCATATGTATTAAATAGTATATATTCTTGACGTGAGGGTTTTAAATTATCCGTATTTATATTTTTTCCATTAATATTTAATGTATTGTCTATTTTTTTCATATCAATCCAATAATCAGATTGATATTTTTTTATTAATGTGTCACTATTAGCCATGATTTTTGTATAATATTTCTTTAAATTATAATCATATAAAATAAATAATTTTTTAATCTTATTATGAAAAAATAATAAATTATAAACTATAAAAATAAAAAAATAATTGATTAATTATTTGCGTTGGTAGCCCAAGATAAATTAGTTTGGGGGTTTAATTGTAATACCATTTCCTGTCTTTCTTGAGGTGGATAGTGGGTAGCATATGGTGTTGTTAAAGGTTGAATGCGGTTATACATGTGTTTATCATTAATAATTTTAAATCCTTCGGGTTTTGATATTTGTAAAACACCGTATCCTCTAACATTACTCCATCCATGATTATTTTTAGGTTCAAAGTCAACTTTGGCGTATAAGTTATCCATTTTATTTTATTTAAATTTAATTTATATCTTAAATGAGAAAAAAGTTTTTGTTTTTGATTTTGATTTTTCTAAAAAAGTATTTTTTTGATATTACTTTTTTTCTAAAAAAGTATTTTTAGGTATATACGAAAGATCCTTTAACATAAAAAAGTACTCCTTCTCCATATTGAAAAGTACCCTTTTCTAACCAATAACCTGCTATTGGAGTGTTAGAAATAAATCCAGAATTTTGTTCAACATTATAAATTTCAGCATTATTACCAATGATACCCGATGCTCCTGGACCATCAATTAAATTACTTAAAGTTATTTGAAATATAAAAGGGTTATTTAAATCACCGATTTTAGCTGTTGTAATACCTTCAGTACATACTTCACATGTTGTTGTTCCATTAATAGCACCAGTAACTGATTCCAAGGCAATTCCTAAAAATGATGTACCACGTTTATTTTCTTCAAAAAATACAGTAGAACCTCCAATGTTTTGAACATAAGTATATGGTTCAATACATAAATATGGTGATGGAGGAGTTGTATAATTAGGATAACTACTATCTGTATTTAATGTAATCCTAACAGCTGTACCAGCAACAATTGTAGAACCAGATTTAACTAACCATTTACTAACTTTTCCAAATGCTTTTAATTTAGCATCTGATAAATCACTTTTAAGATAATTTAAACTACAATTTTCTTGTGTGCTAAAATCCCAAACATATGGTCTAGGAGCTGGTGTTAAAGTAATAAAATCTTGGGATTGAGATATATTTAAAGCTTGAACATTTGTAACTGCCGAATTTAAATCAAATGTTCCTGATATAATACTTCTTAAATAGATATTATCATTGTCTTTACTACTAAACACTCCTCCTGATGGTATAGGAATTCCTGTTATACTGTCTGGTAAATTAACAAAATTAAATAATGTAGGGGCACTGTCACCTTGTTGACCTTGGTCACCTTTTTCAGCATTAAAAGTTACCCATTCTGTTCCGTTAAAACCTTGAAATGTTGATGTAGCGTGATTGAATCGTACTGTTCCTCTCATCATTAAATTACTATCATTAACTCTTAATGTAGAATTACTATTTCCTCTTTCTTTGTACCAACCAGCATAATATTTATCTGGAACTGGGGCTTCCGATGTTCTAGCTAATAAAGTAACCACCGATAAAGATGTGTGGCTTGATGGGTTATTTGCTCTTAAACAATTTAATAATGTATTTCCTGATTTTTCAGTGTATATAATGATTTCATCCTCAATTTGAATAGTTCCTTTTGTAGGAAAATTACTAGCATCGGTTAATTGTATTTCAGTTGTGTTTGATGTAATATTATTACTTAATGTATTTATTAACACATTTGTTGTTCCTGGGTCAGCAAAAAAAATTTTATTTGACATTCTATTATATTTATTATTATTTACTATTTATTGTTAATATTATTTTAGACTAAAAATATTTATTTAATTATTTTGTCTTTTTTTTTCCTTTTTTATTTTTTGGTTCCATTTCATTTTTTGGTTCCATTTCATTTTTTGGTTCCATTTCATTTTTTGTTTCAATTTCATTTTTTGTTTCCATTTGATTATTTTTTTCAATATCTATTTTGTTTTCATTTTCTCTTTCTATTTCTTTTTTATCATTAGTTGATTCAATTTCAATATTATCTAAAATAGCTATTCTAGGTTCATCTTTTATAGAAATATTTTCATCTTCCTTTTTATCTTCAACTTTTTCTATATCTATAACTTCTTTTTCTACTTCTAGTTCTTGTGGGTGTGATTCTGGGTGTGATTCTGCTTGTGGGTGATTAGTTTCTTTTTCTAATTTATTTTCGGTCATTTCAACTAATTCTTGGAATATTGCTCTAGCTTCTTGTATCATTTCTGAATTATAACCATTCTTTTCAAGTAAGTCTAAAGCTAAATACTGTTTGCTTATACCTTCTTTCAATTTATAAGATTTAATGATTTGTCCATTCATCTTTTCAACATCAAACATATAATTAATATAATTATTCGTTTTATCTAGTTTTGTCAAATAATTAAAGTGAGTTGTAATGATTGTCAAACTATTTTTAATATTACCCAATTCTTTAGCAATAGTATAAGCTCCAGCAACACCTTCTTCATAGTTAGTAGAATTAAATATCTCATCCATAATAACTAATGAGTACTGATCCTTTTTAAGATTGTTAACTGAATTAATATGATGTTTAGCACGATACATTTCTGCTTCAAATAATGATTCACGACCTTTAGCATCTGGAATATTAAGATATGTATTAAGCAAATCAAACGGTGTGATCTTCATCAATGTACATGGGGTGATTGAAATAGTTTGTGACATCAGTATACCTAGAACAACTGATTTGATAAATGTTGACTTCCCAGAAGCATTAGGTCCAGTTATTAAAATATTGTTTGGTTTTTCACCACCAATCATAAAATCATTCTTAACCGCTTTTGATGAATCTAAGAAGGGATTCCAACCTTCGGAACAGGTAAGTGAAGGGCCTTGAGTGTTGGTTAAATACACGGGGAATGAATATGATTTCTTGTGGACTTGATATAATGTTGTAATCGAAGTTATTGTATCGATGAAACCAACCATTTGGAGGAGAGGTATTAATTTATCTTTTCCATTATGTAATAAAAAGAAGGTTCTTAGGATTTTACCTTTATCACTGAGAAGATATGGTTCTTTTTCGAAAAGATTATCCCATAATTCTAGATATGAAACAGTTAAAGGTTCTAATTCAAATAATGTTTTAACTTCTTGATATAATTCATAAGAGGTTTTAATAAATTTGGCTAGATTATTGACTTTTTGATGAATCAAATTAATAATTTTATTAAGAGTGTAAGAAGCTTTGAAAGAATTGTAAATACCGTATCCATATAGGAAGAACGTAACTATTTGATAGGCATATTGAACCATGCTTACTAATTTTGAATTACCAAAAAGTGAAGCTGATATACTTCCACCGAAGAAGGTTTGCTTAATAATATTGTAATAAAGTTTAATAGGGATTTTAATACCGAAAAAGAATCTGACAATAATGAATGGAACTATAAAAAATAGGATAGGTGCTATTAAACCGTATAGGGGAATGAATATAATCTGGAAATAGTTATAGATTTTAAGAAACCATTCTGATGTATTGAATGATTGTAAAAATTGGTTTTTAAAATATAATATTTGAAATATTTGGTCAAACTCTGGGGTTTTTTGTTTCCACATCCATAAACCTTCATTTTGACATTGATTTAATGTATTTAGTAAGGAATTTATCTTTTCTAGCTTTTGAGGTTCATTTAATAATTTTTTGATTAATTTTTGACGATTTAACAAAACATTGGTTTTTTTGGTGGGATTTGATAAAAGTTGTTGATAATAAAAATCACCTAACTTAGTTTTGGTAAAATTTATTTGTTTGTAAACTGTATCATATTTATCATGATTGTAACTAATAAATATTTCTAAATCAGGATATAAATTTTCATTAACATTGATTTTATCTTTTTCAAAATTTTTAGGTGAATAATTAAGATTGTGAACCCATTCTTTTTTATTAATTATTTCCTCTGAAATTGTATCAACTTCATAATCTGATAATTTATGTTGGTTATCTTCAAGGATTTTATTAATCTCTTGTTCTGTTATTTCTTTGTCTGACATATCAATAAGTTATTATCTAGAAAATATATATTTTTACATCAAATATATCGCATTTAGAGAAATGAAAAATTAAAAAATGTTAAAAATGTTAATCTCTAAAATATTAAAATTGGATTTTGAAATAATCGCACATTTTAGAATCAAACCAAAATGCTTTTTCGGGGACTCTATGGTACCATTACATATACTACTTTCGCGCGCGAGTCCGCAAGGTCTCTTTAGAAATAATATACTATATTAGAAGCTTTAAATGTCCTAACTTAAAAATTTTATTGTACCAAAATCAAGAAAAAGCATTTCTCATTGAAAGTCAAAAAAGTTAATATACTTTTTATTATTGTTTTTGTTGAAAGGGATGTATGAGAAAAGTTCATCATTTAATGAGAAAAATATAAAAAGATTTATAGAATTAATTTTATAACAAATTTAATATATATTTATATGTAAATATTTTTCAATAAGAAGCTGTAGCATATTTTATAGAAAATATTATAATAGAACATGGAAATTTAATCTTTTTATATATTTTACATAAAATAGATGTAAATAGAAAAATCTGCTTTGATATCAGATAAAAAATTAATGTTAAAGGTTCTCATTTTACATCATTAAAAATTTAAAATGTGGCGTAATTTGAAAATTCAAATTTAATATTTTTGAGATTGACAAAATTAACAGTAAAAATAAAAAATAAAAAATGAAAAATGAAAAATAAAATGAAAAAGATTTTTCATCATGAATTTCAAAATGCTTTTTCTGGGACTTCATGATACCCTTACATATAGTATTATCGTATTTGTTAAAATAATAAAAATTAATAAAAAAAATAATAAAAATTAGTAAAAAATTAATAAAAAAAATAAAATTACTATAAAACATGGGAAAAATAAAAAAAATATGTTAAAACTGTTAATCTCAAAAATATTAAAATTGAACTTTCAAATAATCGCACATTTTAAAATCAAACCAAAATGCTTTTTCTGGGACTTCATGGTACCCTTACATATACTACTTTCGCGCGCGAGTCCGTAAGGGTTCTTTAGAAATAATATGCTATATTAGAAGCGTTAAATGTTCTTAATAAAAATTTTTATTGTACCAAAATTAAGAAAAAGCATTTCTCATTGAAAGTCAAAAAAGTTAATATACTTTTTATTATTGTTTTTGTCATAAGGGATGTATGAGAAAAGGTTCTCATTCAATGAGAAAAAATTATAAGTATATTAATTTTATGTTTTTATAACAAATACATAATATATTTATATATAAATATTTTTCAATAAGAAGTTGTAGCATATTTTATACTAAATAGTATAATACAATATGGAAAACTAATATTTTTATATATTTTATATAAAATAAGTGTAAATAGAAAAATTTGCTTTGATATAAGCTAAAATACACTTTAAATTATTTCGCATTTTACAGATGAAAAATTTTAAAATGTGGCGTAATTTGAAAATTCAAATTTAATATTTTTTCCGTCAACAGTTTTAACATATTTTTTTTATTTTATCCATATTTCATGGTAATTTAATTTTTTTTTTGTTAATTTTGTCAATATCAAAAATATTAAAATTGGATTTCTAAATAATCGCACATTTTAAAACCAAACCAAAATGCTTTTTCTGGGACTTCATGGTACCCTTACATATACTACTTTCGCGCGCGAGTCCGCAAGGTCTCTTTAGAAATAATATGCTATATTAGAAGCATTAAATGTTCTTAATAAAAATTTTTATTGTACCAAAATCAAGAAAAAGCATTTCTCATTGAAAGTCAAAAAAGTTAATATACTTTTTATTATTGTTTTTGTCATAAGGGATGTATGAGAAAAGGTTCTCATTCAATGAGAAAAAATTATAAGTATATTAATTTTAGGTTTTTATAACAAATATATAATATATTTATATGTAAATATTTTTCAATGAAAAGTTGTAGTATATTTTATACTAAATAGTGTAATCAAACATGGGAAATTAATCTTTTTATATAGTTTGTTTAATACAATATTAAATAAGCAAAAATAACTTTGATATAAGCTAAAATACACTTTAAATTATTTCGCATTTTATAGATGAAAAATTTTAAAATGTGGCGTAATTTGAAAATTCAAATTTAATATTTTTTCCATCAACAGTTTTAACATCAAAAAATATTAAAAAATAATATTATTATATCAACTAAGTAACAAATCCTATAAAAAATGAATTTATTAACTTTTAAATTAAGCCTTAATATTTTTTAAGTATCAATCATTATATTTTTATATGAATAATATTAAAATTAATACTTTCTCATAAATAGAGAACTCTTGGAAAACTTTTTTTTTATATTTTAAGTACAAAAATAATATTTATTTATATGTTAAAATTTTAAAATTATTTTCTTTTAATATTATAAAATAATTTTAAAATGAGAGTTATAATTGGTTTACACAATATAGAATCTGTAAAATATCATCTATTGTGTTATTGGTTACAAGAATATGCTAATAAATGGATTATTAAAAATAATATACTTGATAAAAATAAGATTATATGTATTTTTAATACTAATACTCAATTGACAATAAGTAAATGTATTTTATCATTATTAAAATATTGTTTTCCATGTAAAGAATCTAAATGTATTAAGATTTCAAATTTTAAATCTAATATTTTTATTAATAAAAAAATTAATACTGATCAAGAATTTAAGAAATATTTAAAAAGCTATTTTTTTCAAGACATAAAAGATTTTAATAATACACCTTCTGATATTTTTGATAATATTAAATTAAAGTATTATACAAAAGAAACATTATTATCTCAACTTCAAGAAGAAGAAAAAAAAGAAGAAAAAAATGAAGAAAAAAATATTGATGAAAAAAATAGTAAAAATACCGAAGATAAAGTTTTTAAATGTGATTTTTGTGATAAAACATTCAAATCATTGTATAATTGTGACAGACATAAAAAATTTAATTGTAAAGAAATTTTAAATAATCTATTATTAGATGATATAAAAACAATTAAATCAAAATTTAATGATATATCAGAGATAAAACAAATTATACATAATTTACAGACTCCAAATACAATAGTTAATAATAATAATAATAATAATACAATAAATATACAAGTAAATAATGTATCAAAACAGAAAAAATTAAATCAATTGTTACATAATGTGATTGATATTGATACATTTACAGAAAATTATAAAAATGATCCAGATCTTTTTTTATCCAAAGATGAATCACAAGTTTTATTAGAAAATTCAGAAATTAATGGAATTGATGGTTATTGTGAAGGTTTAAGTACTTATCTTAAGAAAAAATATTGCTTACAATTAGAAAAAATAACAGGTGAAATAAAAAAATACCATGAATGTGTATTGCCATATATCAGCAATGATTATAATTTAAGATCTCATTATGAAAAAACAAATAATGGTTGGATTTTAGTTAAATCAACTGATAAAATAATGAAACTATTAAATATTTCAGATCAGCAAATATATAATCATCATAATAAATTTGTTCATTATCCAAAAAAAGGCAAGAAAAAAGCTATTAACATTCTATTACGTAAATCTGATTATTTAGATATTGAACAAATGATTAAAAATGAAGAAAATAAGATATCTATAGTCAAATCTAAATCAAAAATTTCAAATAACTGTAATTGAAAATAAAAATACAAATACAAATCATAAATAAAAAATAGATAAAATTAAATAAAAAATAATTGAGATTGATGCTGATGATGCTGATGATGTTGAATGATGATTTAATCAGCATATAATAAACCACCCATGCCACTTTCTATCTTAAGTACATTGTAATTAACACCATAGATTCTAATGTTTGAATCAGTTATAGCTAAGTTATAAGTTAAATTCAAATCAACTGTATTTAACATACTAAAGTTAGATGCCCCACTAGGTTGATGTTTTTCAGGAGCTAAAGCAAAACTGTAAGAATAGATAAATGATGTAGGACATCTTGTATGATGATGATAAGGTTGAACTAATCTAAAATATTTACCAATTCTTTCTTCAAATCTTTCAGTACCATTGAATAATATAATTGCTTTATCAATTGGATCAGATTTAACAGTATTTGGATCCATTGTATTACTATAATTAAACATGTTGTTATCTTCAGTAAATCTTGCCAATTGACTAACCCAAATTACTTCTTTAATTGGTAAGTTAAAATCAAGTGGTACTTTTAAGAATTTTTGACCTTTTTGATATGTTGTATCTGAATTGTATTGAATCTGTTCAATTAGATATTCGTGTTTATTTTTAGCAAAAAATCTTCTTTCAAATGTATCCAAATAAATAAAATCAGCAAACATTCTAGCATCTAACATCGAATATGTTTTAATTGGTCTATCATTTACTTTAGTATAAATATTTTGAGATATTTGAGTTCCGCTAGATGAAACAGTAACTTGCGAACTACTAATAAATGCTGTAATTGTATCAGTTGAACCATCATTCCAATAAATAATTTTTCCAACGTCGCCTGTATTAAATGGTAAACCAATTGTTTTTGTAACTGTAGAACCACTTTTAGAAACAGTGTAATTATTATTAGGTCCAAAAGTCCATAATTCATCAAAGTTTTTGAATTTAATAATTAATTTTATTTCATGATATTGTAGAGAAATTAATGGTAAAGCTAAACCTGGATTACGACAGAACCAGAATTGTAAAGGAATAAATACGGTTAATGGACCTTTAACTGTCGTAAAAGATTCGAATTTAGAAACCATATTATTATAACCATCTCTTTTTGAGGCATCTAATGCTAATTCAGACCAAATTTCTAACCATTCACCATAATGTCTATCAATTAAAAGTTCACCAATATATAATTCTATTTTTTCAATCATAGCATGACCAATTGCGTTAACCCAACTAATTGTATTACCATTTTGAGATACTATTTCGGGTAGATCTATTTCCATTACTATTTTATGTAATAAATCTCCACTTCTATTAATCCTAACGGTTACTGATTTTCCAAAATCAACCACACCATCAAATGTTTGTCTAGTAGATTCTAAAGCAAAATTTGTATGTCTTCTATATATAACTTTAAATAGTGAAACTTGAGGGTTACCTGTTAAATATAAATCTTGAACCCCAATAGCTGCTAATTGTAATAAACCACCTGTCATTTTATTATTATAATATTAATCTAAATGTAATATTGATTTAATTATCTTATTATTATGAAAGAATTTTTATTGTTTATTTTGGCGAAAAATGAAAAGCTTAATCATAAAAGAAATGAAAAGAAAAATAATAAAATTAAAAAAAGAAATAAAAACAAATTAAAGAAAATAAAAACAAGTTAATATAATTCAAATAAAATATTGAAATAAAATATATAAATATAATAAAATATGCCTGACAATTTAATCAATGGAAATTTTACAACAATAAATGTCTCAAGTATCA
>JACCDO011359814.1_pt1 | contig 10989 bp, 11 predicted proteins | sample 7446101 | NCBI WGS metagenome assembly JACCDO01 (sample SAMN15323440, study PRJNA562643) | freshwater metagenome | isolation source: river surface water | place: USA:Blue River Watershed | collected 2017-08-16
ATGCTCCTGAATCTGATACATCCTTTGATACCTATGTAGCAGGTGGATTTCCAAAAGAGTTGCATGAGAGACTCTTTGGTCTATGCCAAAGTCTTAAACAAAAACATGTAGGATTCTTGATGAGCAACGCCAATGTTCCCTTTGTTTTGAATGCATTTCCTGAACCCAGCTACCAGGTCTATCTGGTCGCTGCTCGTCGTGCCATTCATAGCAAAGACCCCAGTGCAACAACCAATGAAGTGTTCATTACGAATGAATAAACCTATTTAAACATATTCACTACAGTCTTTCAGATGAATTCCATTACCATAGACAGCACAGACTGCCGCACAACCCTGTGTAGACTTTGTGCAGAATCAGGAACAGACAAGTGCCCTTACAATCTTCATGGACACCGTCATCCTTACACCGCTCCTTACTCTCTTTTCTTTGAACCTCTCAAACATAAACCTATCAAGTTTGCAGAAATTGGCGTCTTTCGTGGAGCCTCTCTTCTTGCCTGGCGAAATTTTTTCTCCCAAGCCAGACTGTATGGCTATGACAACGATGTCCCCAATCTTCAGTATATTGCCAGTATGAATATGCCCAATGTGTTTCTTGATACCATGGATGCAAGTAAGCAAGAATCTATTCGTGAAAAACTTCAACAAGCGACACAGGATGGAGAACTCTTTGATGTTATTTTAGATGATGCGTCTCATGATCCTGCTGACCAAGTTGCGGTCATGAAAACGGCCCTTCCTTTCTTAAAAAAAGGAGGTTTACTTATTATTGAAGATATTTTTCGCGAGCGTCCTACAAAACCCTATGAGGATGCATTTACGGAGATTCAGGATATGGTAAGTTTTCACACGTTTATAGTCTGTGACCATGCACTACGATATTCTCCTGGATGGAACAATGATAAGTTGTTAGTCCTAGTGAGAAATTAAGTGATTTCAGTCTCTTCAAGAACAGACGATGTATCCGACAGTGTATCAATTTCCACTGGAGGCATAGAAATCCTATCTTCATAATCATCAAACATCTCTTCATCAATGAGCATAGTGTTACGAGGATTTATACCGAGGCGTTTCCAACGACGCTCCTCAGCCAGCTCTTCAAGAGTTTTATGTTTGAACGAAGGGACGAACACAGGAATAGTGGGATCAGTGACCCACCAGGGAGCTTCCAATGGTCCTTCTGACGCACCTTTATAATTTTTAAGAGGCAAAGAGACACAGCTGTCCCGAAGAATCATTTCAGGAGTATCTCCTTTCTTAAGACGCTTGAGGACAGCGGCTTCCTCTTCTGCTGCAATGGTTTCCTTGAGTTTCGTTGCAAGAGAGGTCCCTTCAAAGACAGTATTTTTCTTTGTATCCTTCACTAAATCAGGAAATTCAGTGGTGGATGCAACATTGAGTTCTTTCTTAATGGGAACACCTTCTGCAGTTGTTTCTTTCTTTTTCCACGAACGATACCCTGCTGACGTAGCATCAGGGTCAAGGGCCTTGAAACGGTTCATATTTCCAAAGGGGTTGGGCTTTACAAGAGTATTCATTATGAGGGATGAAATAAGTATACTGGCTGCCAGGGCGTTTCGCCATTCAATTTTTACACTGCCTAAAATTGCTTTCCCACTATCCAATATAGACAGGTATACCATGGTAAATCTTGTCGTCGTTGAAAGCCCTGCCAAATGTTCAAAGATTCAAGGATTCTTAGGACAAGGATGGAAAGTTGTGGCCACCTATGGGCACATCCGAGCCCTTCAAGAAGACTTGGATGCTGTGGGCTTGGAGCGTGATTTTGAACCCAAATACATGTTTCTGAAAGAAAAAGCGAAAAGTATTTCCAATCTTAAAGAAGCTGCAAAAGATGCTACAACAGTCTATCTCGCCAGTGATGATGACCGTGAGGGAGAGGCCATTGCCTATGCAGTTGCTCTTCTATTAAATCTTAATCCTGCAACAACACCTCGTGCTGTCTTCCACGAAATTACATCCAAAGCCGTCAAAGATGCTGTCGCAACCCACGTCGTATTGATATGAACCGCGTGAATGCTCAACAAGCCCGCAGCCTTTTGGATATGATGGTGGGATTTACGATTTCTCCTCTTCTTTGGAATTATGTGGGACCCGCTTTGTCTGCTGGACGATGCCAAACTCCTGCTCTTCGTTTACTCTGTGAGCGAGAAGAACAAATCAAAAACTTTCAAGCAGAAACGATTTGGAAACTCAAAGGAGATTGGCAAAGTGCCTCAGGCAGCTTCACATTTCCTGCTGTTCTAAAGGATGAATTGGAAGACAAAGAGTCAGCGATGAATTTCCTTGAAAATATTCATGCTGACCAAAGTGCTACAGTCTTTACTGCTGTTACAAAAGCCTGGACAGAGTCTGCTCCCAAACCTTTGATTACCTCAACACTGCAACAAGAAGCCTCAGCCCTGTATTCCTGTCCACCGAAGAAAACCATGATGATTGCTCAACGGTTGTATGAACAAGGACACATTACTTATATGAGAACAGACCATGCGACCCTTTCGGAAGAAGCGAAGGCTGCTGCTGAAAGCATGGTAGCCAAAGTCTATGGAGATGCATATGTGCAAAAATCGGAGGCAAAACCCAAGACGAGTAAAGGAAAAGAAGCCCCTGTCAAGGCCCAGGAAGCCCACGAAGCGATTCGTCCTACCCATTTTGATATGGTCATGTTGCCCTGTGAAGAAAAATGGGATACTGTGGAACGAAATATCTACCGTTTGATTTGGGTAAGAGCTCTTCAAAGCACGATGACACCTGCAAAGGGAGATGAACGGATTACAACCTTTGTTGCGGATGGAGACCCTGGAGAATTTCCCTGGGAAGCCAAATGGCGACGCACGACCTTTCCTGGTTGGCGTCGTGTAGGTCTTTCCACAGTCCAGTTGGATGAAACAGAAGTTGCTGCGGAAGCGGATGCTGTGCAGGCCACTTGGATTCAGGCCATTAGCCTTCGTGAGGGAGATAAAGTGATGTGGAAATCACTCGAGGCCGCACCTGTAACCTCCAAAGCACCACCTCGTTTTAATGAAGCAACTCTTGTAAGAGAACTTGAAAAGAAAGGGATTGGACGCCCCAGCACATATGCAAGTCTTGTGGGAACACTTCTGGAGAAAAAATATGCGGACAAACGTGATACTCCAGCACAACCTGTTACTGCTCTTACATATTTGTTAAGTGCACTGGGACAATGGCCACCCAATGAGACCAAGGTCACTAAGCAAATGGGTGCTGAAAAGGATAAAATGATTCCCACACCGTTGGGAACCTCTCTCCTTGCATTCTGTATGAAGGAATTTCCCAATCTCTTTGAATTTGGCTTCACTGCACAGATGGAAACACGTCTAGATAAGATTGCTCAGGGTGAAGAAGCCTGGAAACAAGTTTGTCACGATACATGGAATTCCTATAAAGACCATTATGCAGAACTCAAAACAACTAAAAAAGGCTCCAAAGGGGCCGAACTCAAAGCTCAGCGAGTGGCTCAAGCAGCTGCCAAAATGAAAGAGTTTTCCGATGGTTTGAAAGCCGTCATTGGCCGCAAAGGACCCATTCTTCTCCGAGAAGATGCTTCTGAAGAGAAAAGCAAAACTAAATTCTATGGATGGCCTGATGGAGTTGACTTTGCAGACATGACAGAAGCCAAAGCCCTTGAGTTTGTTGAGTCACTCAACGCTCCTAGCCAGTGGGGTTCTTTCCAAGGCTCACCCATTGTTGTAAAAAAAGGACCTCACGGATATTATGCTCAAGCAGGCTCCATTAACGTGAAAGTCGTTGATGGTGATACAGCAGAAAGTCTTCAACAAAAGTTTGAAGAAAAGACGAAGGCTTGTCTTCATACTCTGGGTGAGTTTGAATTTCGTCAAGGGCAATTTGGTCCATTCATGTATAAGAAACCTGCAAAGGGTAAGAAACCTGTCTTTGTCAGTCTACCGCAAGACCTTGATCCCAAAACACTCACTGTAGAAGCTGCAGAACGCATTTATACAAATGGCATCCAGCAGAAAACACAAAGTGCACGAGGAGGCCGTGGTGGATTCCGAGGTCGTGGCCGAGGACGAGGCCGAGGTGGGAGTGCTGCGTAAATTTCTCCCCGTTTGGTAGATGTCATCTCCTACTCCCACTCCTGGACGTTCGCGTTCAAACTCTGATTTATCGGGGAACCCGATTAAGAAATTTAACAATGGCTGGACAAAGCAACAAGAAGTCTTAATGGCCGAATGGGCAGACAAAGCAGGATGCTACCGATGGTTACATGACCGCTGTGAGAAAAAGTATTCTATGATGAATATGTGGATTACCATTCCTGTCATTATTTTGTCCACTCTTACGGGAACTGCAAACTTTGCATTAGACGGGTTTATTCCACCCGAAGATGAGGATGCCAAGAAATATGCTCAAGCTGCCATTGGAGGTGTCTCTATCTTTGCGGGTATCTTAACAACCTTAGGAAATTTTTTACGGTTTGCCCAAGGGTCTGAAGCCCACCGTGTGGCAGGCATTGCATGGGGTAAATTCCAGAGACAAATTGCGGTTGAATTAGCCATTGCTCCCAAAGACCGCATTGATTGTATGGATTTTTTAAAAATCTGTCGTGCAGAACTAGATCGTTTAATTGAACAAAGTCCACCTGTTCCTGATGATGTCATTGCAGCCTTCATTAAAGAATTTGAAGATAAACCAAATGTGAAGAAACCTGAAATCTGTGATGGTATGGAACATACTACTGTCTATGACAATCGTGACACAATCCTGAAACAAATTACTGCCGAAGCTGCCTTGACCCTCATGCACAAGAAAAAAATGTTGCGAGAAGAAATCGTTCCGGATTTGAACAAACTTATTAATAATGAAGTTTACAAACAAGTCTATGATTTATCAGGCTCAGTAACAGAGATTTTTAATAGACGTCAACAAGCTTTGGAAGAAACAATGACATCCAGACGAAATTCATTGGTTACAACCTTATCGAAAGCAGCAGCAAAAAGTGGAAAACATATAGACGGAAATTGGAAACGTAAAGACAGAAGTCAGTCTCCTATGACACGAACAGTAACACAAACAGAACGAGAAAATACATTATCGGATGTTCATATTGAGATTGTTGGGGGTGAAACATTAGAAACAGCAGCTAGAACAGACACAAATGACAACATGCATTATTAACCGCAAAGGTTACGCATGTGACGCAGATGCTTAGCCGCAAAGGCTACGCATCTCCGCATAGCTCATCTTACCCTCAGCAAACCGACGGAGAGCATCCGCCTGGCTGTCAATATCAGGAATGTTTGCTCGCATAGCAGGATCCTTCTGGATTGCATCTGCAAAGGAGGTCAAATTGGTATCCGCAGGAAGCATATTGATGAAGCGGTCTACAACAATGGCCTTATCTAGAACAGTCCCAACCGTCAAAGGAGCTTCTGTTGTTTCAGCAGCAGCAGGAGCAGGTGGATACCCATACTCCAGAAGGACTTCCTCCGCATAGACATCCCAGCCACGTTTGGCAATATACTGAAGAACACGCATCGTGCATCCATAGGATGCACCACTGTGTCCTCCATACAGACGATTTACCGCATCATTGATTTCATTCATCTTGGGAGGAGGAGATGAGAACATGAATCCACCCTGACCAGGGTCATAGGTGCTGAGGAACTCCCAGCCACCCTCTACAGAAGAGACAGCCTGGAATCCGGATTCAATCATTTCACGATCCCATTTAGGGAGATTGAGGCCAGCAAAGTTACCACGAGCAGGAAGAGATGACATCTTAGAAGAAAGGGAAAGCTTTGCTATTCCCTAGCCCCCTTTCCCGTTCAATTTTACTTACGCAAGCAACGGTGCAGGCATATTCACCTGCTCCCAAAACAGAGCAGTATCTTCCCATGGATTTCTATTTTTATCCAGAAGACGAAGCACACTCGGAATGAGCTTCGTCTTAGTGCGATAGACAGGACTATCATAGGGATGATATTTAAACATGTAGTTTTCTGCATTTAGAATCCATTCCACCTTATCAGTGCGATGATTGAGGAACATGTAAGTCATCTCACCTTCATCCTCTTGAAGGTCATCAAACCGCTGAGCCACAAATTCCACCTTACCCCAACACGGTTGGGAATGCTTTATGATGTAGTCAAGCCCATCTTCACAAATGGCAATAATCTTATTGGTGAGTGGAAATCCAATCGGAGTCCAAACGCCATTGTTGCAGGTGGTCTGGTCCCACGGCAATCCAAACATGGATTTCTCCGTGGCTCCTAGAACAAGACGAGGAACCATTGTGTAAGTCGCGTCTTTGCCATAGACTGTCACCCGAATGCCTGTAAAGGCAAACCCCCGCATAGGATCCAGAACAGGCACACGCCACGTTGAGTCGGCATCTTCCATTGCGACGCGATGTGTGTAAATTTCCTTGTCTGAGAGGTCTTCCTTGTTGGGATTCCAAGGCCACTGATTTGCAAGTTCGTTAAGAAATACCATGGTAAACTATGCTTGACAGTTAAAACGATGTGGGTTCAATTTTACGCCAATAGCAGCCTCCCTCAATGAATGATGCCCCTCTGGGTGTTTCAGACGGTTTTGGCCATACCCACGCGTCATTCCAATACTGAGAAATGACAGAGTGCGTTGCCCATCGCCCACCTTTAATTCCAAATAAGACCTGTGTCGCTCCGCCCAGCACAATTGCAATCACTCCGTGTTTTTTGAGTTCAGCCCCAACAATCATACCCAGAGAGCCACATCCAATCAGAGCAATACTTGCTTTCGATTTCAAAACTTCTTTGACCATCCAATTCACAGCCACATCCCAACTTTGGATATCCTTGGGCCATTCTGCAATCCCCTGAGCCAGGGCAGGAGCATAGCCTGTCTGAATCGGCACCCATTCTACATTTCCAGGGAGAAGACTGTCTGTTGCAAGAGGCCAAATCAGTTCACGCTGCTCTACCTGTTCCTGAATTGTTTTTGCAAACGAGGAAATTACAGCCACACGTTGTCCAGCTAACAGATTTGTCCAACGAAGCTCAGGAGCGACATAGTAAGGCTCTAAACTGCGTAACGGTATCCGTGGAGCAAATGCGTTTGTTGCATTTAAAAGACGTTCCTCTTGTTGTTTCAAGGGTTCATACCATCCAGCGACAAGAACATCACAAAGACGAATGGCTTCCACCATTTGAAACACCCATCGGTCCAAATTGAGTTTATCCGATGGCCATAATCCTGCGTGCAGTTCCATGCGTCTTGAAATAGAAGTAGGATACGCCTGATTTGGAGACGAACCATACAACCGAAATAAAAGAGTCTCTAATTCAATCGTTCCATTTCGGCCAATCAAGGCTCCTTCTCGTTTTGCCAACGCTTTCTCAAGAACTGTTCGTATTTCATTGGCTCCTAATTCAATTGCCATTTGCTTTTATACTGTTCGTTTGGTTTAGATTCTCTTTCTATCAATAGGATGAAAGGACGAGAACTTCTTTCTATAGGTTTGCTTGTGATTCTTTTTCTATGGATATTCCAAATAACCAAAGAAGGATTTAAAAATGTGGATTATGATGCTCAGAATAAACTCGAGTTGATTAAAACAAAAATATTACCTGAAAATGCAGTTTGTATTCGTGGTGCCCAATGTCAGAGTGGAAAATGCTTTGAAACGAACAATGAAACAACGTATGGGTATTGTTCAGCACCGATTGTCTAAGGTGATTTACGTTTAGGAGGACCAAGTTCCCGACGCCATTCAGGAATATTGACATTCGAGCTTCCTATGATACGTCCCTCTCCTTGGAATGGACGAAATCCATGAGAGGGTGCAGGAGGAGCTTGGCTGGATTGCAAGAACTGATCAGGAATCATAGTATCTGTAGAAAGACGAGGAATAGGAGCAAGTTGAGGCGTCGGTGGACGTGGTGGTGCAATTTGGTCCACTGGTTCTTCAAATTCTAACGCCACCTCTTCTCCATCACACAAGACAATATTTGCTGGTTCTGTTTCACTCACAAACACTTCTACCTGATATCCACCCAATGCCGTCACAGGAATTTGAAGAGTTTTATGCTCTTGAATAACACCAAGAGCAGATAGTGCTTTTTCTAACTCATCTTTAATATCTGAATTGTATATGGCAGAATCAATAACACGAAGTTTTATACGTGTGGCTTGGGGAAAGTATTCTTCATTCATGATTGTAATCTCCGATTCTTCTCCTTCGCCTGTCAAACCTGCAGAATCTAGCATCCATAAAGGAAGGAAGATATCATATCTCCGTTCCTCTTTGGACTCTGATTCTTCATAATCAGTTGTGACAGGTTGACCGAGAGGAGCAATCCATGCTTCTTCTGATGTTGTATTGAAAATGCGAAGAAATTTTCGCCTCGACCGTTCATCCTGCATTTCTCGTTCCCACAATCGTTTGTCGACCTGAATACTAAAGGGATCAGGATCAGAGGAGGGAGCATACGCTTTAGACCAAATTCGGACAGGATAATTCATGATGGTGTGCCTGCTACTGTCACAGCAAACCCATTCAAGTTTATTCGCCCCCTGTAGAAATGAAACAAACTTCTAACACATTTATAAAGGCTCTTGAAAAAACAAAACTGGATGACCTCAAAAAACTTATCTTTGAACAAAGATTTATTCAAGTTCTTCAATCCTTTGAATCAAGATGTATCCGTTTGGATTGGTTTTTTCATACGTTACGGATTTTGGTGACAGTAGGATCTCTTATTGTGCCCGCTTTGCTATCTATTCAGTATTCTGATACTTCTGCAAGCACAAGTATCAAAGATCCTGATAGTTTTGCTTATGAGATATACTGGGCTACATGGGTCATTTCCTTGCTTGTGACCACCAGCAACGGTATCGTGAGTGTCTTTAAGATTGACAAAAAATATTACTTTGTTCATACAACCATGGAACAGCTCCGAAGCGAAGGATGGCAGTATCTAGAACTGAGTGGACGCTACAGTGGATTTCATACTCCTGGTCTTATACCTACCCATGAAAATCAATTTGTCTATTTTTGTCATGCTGTGGAAAAAATTAAAATGCATCAGGTGGAAGAAGAATATTTTAAATTAACGGATTCGCATACTCATACACCTCCAAAACAAGATGGAAAATCAGAATCCAAAGACAATCCTCTCATTCATCCTACACCACAAGTCTCCTTGGAAGAAATAGCAAAAAATCTTCCTGCTGAACTCAAACGCCAATTGAAAACTATCGCCACAATAGATGGTGCAACAGCCCCCTCGTTGCCAGTGTCAACCGACCTGCAGACGGCCTCCTCTGCAGAAAAAACACTTTTGCGCGTTCCATCAAACACGCAAATGCCCGAGAGTCTCACCGCTTAGCGGATGGGAGCCACCCTATGAACCCGATCGATGGAACGTCCGCAAAGAAGTTCGTGAAACCCATAATTGTTTTGCGTATGCTATGAATGTGCATGACCCCAAACAGTTTACAGAATGCTTTAAAACCAAGAACTGTGATGTTCCCTTTCATCAACCTGGAGCAGCCTCTGGTCATAAAAAATTTTCCTCTCAAAAAAAGAAAACATGCTCTGATATGATTGGCCGTTTATTAGGAGATAATCCTACCATGAAAGTCACAAGTTTTACAGCGAAGTGTCCTGCCCGCACATCAAAAATAGCACTTGTTGTGGATTCAGATGAAGATTATCATTTTTATAGACAAGATTCAAATGGAATGTGGTCGCATAAACCTGGAGGAACCCCAGTCACACATTTAGATGCCGATGGAAGACCTATCTACGACCCCAAGCTAGCAAATCGGAATTACGATGATAAGGGATCCAAATTAAATTATGATATTTTTTGTTCCTATATGTGTGTACCACGAGATAGACCTCTTTATTTAAAGATTGGCGGGGCGAAGAGACGCTTCCTCACTCGGAAGCGGCACGTCTGAACAAAGCATCATTGCACGCTTCCGAGCAATCCGAGACGAACGACGAGGCATGTCACATTCCTCATCTATCTTCTTATGAGGAGCATAAGGAACTCTATCTCGTCTACACGCTCGCCAAACAACAATACCTACAATACCTAGAACAACAGAGAAAGGAATGAGAATATTTTGAAGGTCATTCCATGTGATTGAATGAGGAGCAAAGAAGAATTGATACAGAAAACTACCTACTTGTTCAAAACTACTGATGACTGAGCTTGTCATATGAACAAGAGACAGAAAGAGTTTACCTAGACCTCTTCCTACAGTGGCAAGAGACACAGCGAAATCCTTGGTTCCCTCTACAAACGATTGCACAGCAGACGTTAGATTTAGTCCAGCAGACTGGACAAAGTCTACGAAATATTTTACAGTCTGCACTACAAGAATGATAGCATGAACTGTCACATATCCTAGAATCACGAGAGCTTTCACGACATTCTCAGAAAGAATTACAGCCATTGGCCCAAAGGGTTTGAGAACCATAAGGGCAAACGAGGCAATCGGTTTTAGAACGATAAGAGAAGCATTCAAAACAGGCTTCCATACTACTTCGGTATTCTTCAAGACAACCAAAGTAGTATTTACAACTGTGCCCACCACGGGGTTACTAGCCCACAAAGACCAGAGATGATGAACATTGGCAATGAGGGCAGTTCCCAGAGCACCAATAATCATGGAGAGGGAAATGCCTGCAACAAGTTCTGTAAGTGTAATACTTGCTATAAGATCCATACGAAAGCTATACTGGAAGGATGTACGTGCGTTGGTTCAAATTTAGCGGTGGCGTTGCTGTTTTCGAGCAGATAACCATTTTTGACCAAACCGTTGAATCCAAGGGCTTGCTGGATCATACAATGCAAGTGCCTCTATACAGTCCAACCGTTTCCGAGGGTCAGGTTCTAACATTCCACGAAGTGCTGCCAGAATTGCTGATTTTTTTGTCGTATATTGACCTTTTGTAAATTCGGGTAATAAGAGCAATGCTTTTAATGTA
>JACCDO012208538.1_pt1 | contig 10989 bp, 3 predicted proteins | sample 7446101 | NCBI WGS metagenome assembly JACCDO01 (sample SAMN15323440, study PRJNA562643) | freshwater metagenome | isolation source: river surface water | place: USA:Blue River Watershed | collected 2017-08-16
CAGGAGTTAGAGACTAGTAAGGAGATGACGCAGCAATTACAAACCCAGTTGCAAGGTGTAGGTGCCGAAGGTGGTGAGTTGCAGAAGAGGATACAAGAGAATGCATCCACAATTATTGAGTTGACGAACAAGCTTAACGAGTCAACATCGGCACTCACGTCCCAGCAGGCGGTGGTTGAGAAGCTAACTGCAGACCTGCAGCATAGTCATAGTAAGGAGCAGACATTGGAGCAGCAGCTGTCAGCGGCGATGAGTGACAAGGAGTCGCAACTAGCTAGAGTGACGCAACTGTCGCAGGAGTTAGAGACTAGTAATGATAACGGTTGTCACAGCCAGCTTATGCTAGTGTCGCTAGGCAACGAGTGCAATGAGTTGAAGGAAAAACTAGGCACCAGTAATACGTTGATTTCCGATATGACAGATAAGGTAAATGAGTTGACCAAAGACCTTGACGAGTCCAAGCTTCTAGTCAAGCAGCTACAGTTTAAGTTAGTTGTAGCGGATGATGACGACATTGAAATACAGAAGCAACTAGCTGAAAGTTCCCATCAATTGGCTGCAAATGCCACCATCATCGATGATTTGACCATGCAAATCCAGCAGATGAAAGAATCGGTATCCCACAGCCAAGAAGAGTTACAGGCAACCAAAATTGAACTCGACCAAGCCCGTTGTAGCAACGCGACCCTGTCGAAGGACCTTGATGCCACCAAGGCATTATGCAAGCAACTGCAATTTAAAATCGATAGTGCCGAGGAAGATGATAGCATCATGCAGCATCAAATCACGCAGCAGGAAGAGCAGCTCACTGCCCGCAAAGCCGAGCTTACCGCATTAGCATCGAAATACACCACAGAAATCGAGGAGATGCAGTCCAAACTAGCCATTTCTCAGGCAAACGAAGCTGCTCTCGAGGAGAAATTGAGTTTGATTTTAAAAGAAACAGAGAAAGAAAATTATATTTTGAATAATAAAATAACGGATTTATCGGAACGGCTGGAGGCCACGTCATTAGACAACACCAAGCTGAAGAACGATATCAAATTATGCGTGAAAGAGATGGATCTGCGCATCGAGGAGACCAACGCCATCACCATTCAAGTGAATGAAAAGAGTAAAGAGCTGGTTGAAGCGAAGAAGGAGATCGAAAGGTTGAAAGAGTTAGAAGAGAATACCACTAACTCACTGAATGACCACAAAGCCAAATTGGAGAAAAGCTACAAGCATTCCATGAAGTTATTGCAGCAGAAAGTGCAAGATTTAACGAATGAATTAGCGGTGTACCGCACCAGAGTTGGTGGAAGCAAGTATAACATTGTCATTGCTCCCTCATCGGATGCTGCACCAGGTATTAGCGATAGTAGTACTGTAGTGGATACCGACAACTGCATCTTGGATGCGACTACAACAGTGCAGGCACTTGTGCAACAAGCTCTTACTAGTGACAATATTGGGGTGATCAAGACGGAGCTGATGAAGCAGATGGAGCGATACGAGTATTTACGGAGTAGCAACATGAAGTTGATACAAAAGCTGCAAGGTATCAGTGGTAACATCCAGGTATTTTGTCGTCCACGACCTCCGAGTGAAGTGGAATTGGCACGAGAAGACCGCATTTGTATCGATATCACTGATGGTCAAGAGCTAGTATGCTTTGATCGACGCGCTGATCATTGGAGATCGTTTATGTTTGACAAAGTGTGGTCCATGGATGCATCCCAAGCGGACGTGTTCAGTGACATCGAGCCGTTAGTATTGTCCGTTATTGATGGCTATAATACTTGCTTGTTCGCTTATGGACAAACAACTTCCGGCAAAACGTTTACCATGAATGGCAGTATTGTCAATAATTTGAATGGGAATAACCCTGGACGCTCTAACAAAGGCACGTACGGCGTGAGCTACCGCACCATGCAGAAGATATTCGAAGCATTATACACCAAGAAAGCGAAGGCAGAAGAAAAAGCCAAATCCCGTAAAATTAATACCAGTAATAGCGAGTTACTCAATGTATCCGTTGAGACGGAGGATGAAGAGACTCCGTTTTCGTTTACGGTCACCGTGTCGATGATGGAGATATACAACGATCAAGTGTACGACTTGCTCGTCAATAATGATGCCGATAGTAGCGGGCTAGACATCCGACAGTCACCCGATGGAGGTGTATATGTGCCCGATTTGAAGCAGGTAACAGTGCTCAACATAGAGGATGTGATGACGGTATTTCACCAGGGTTCTAGCAATCGTGCCACGGGAAAAACGAATTTAAACGAGCATTCCAGTCGCTCACATTTGATCTTTCTGATTGAAGTCACCACCATCGTGAACAATTCCACGCCCACGAAAGCAAAATTATATTTAGTTGATTTAGCAGGTAGTGAAAGACTCAGTAAAAGTGGTGCGACGGGTCAGGCGATGAAAGAGGCACAGCATATCAACAAGAGTTTGAGTGCGTTAGGCGATGTGATGGAGGCATTAGATCAAAAGAGCAAACATATTCCATACCGCAATTCCAAACTTACTTATTTATTACAAGACGCACTCGGTGGAAACAGTAAGACGATGATGATTGTGACCGTTTGTCCCACGGAGTATACCATGGAAGAGACCCTCTTTACTCTGCAGTTTGCTATCCGTATAAAGAACATAAGCCTCGGACCGATTAAGAAAAACAATGCACCAAGCGGTGGCGCCAGCAGCGCCAGCACTAGCGGAGGAGGTAATGTCGCCATCAAGAACCTAGAAGAAGTCATAAAGAATTACCGCGTTGAGCTGAAAGAGTCCAAGAAGAAATTGAAAGTCGGCGACGAAGCGTTACAAGAGGCCAAGAAGGAGAATAAACGCTTGCAAGACAAACTAAGTTTAATAAATGAGACCAAGCAACGCAATATCGACGAAGCGAAGAAGGGAGTGGATTTGCAGGCGCAAATATACCAGTTATTGAAAACAAACACCGAGTTAGTCAACAAAATCAATGAAGAGAAAGAAAGCAAGAATACGGCGACGCAAGAGCTGGACTCAGTGCAGAAAATCTATAAAAAGGCGCAAGAACAGTTGAAGGAAGTGAACAAAGAAAATGAGAAATTAAGCTACATGTTGCGGCTGAAGGAGCGGGAGCTAGATTCACTAAGCCGAAGTAGCGCAGCAACGACCGCCACGAACAATCGAATGTCTATGGGACCAGGCACCACGGTCAATAGTGGCAGAGCGAGTATGATACCCACACCAGGCAAGTCACTATCATCATCATCTTCTACTATCGACTCACTTGAGAAGAAGTTGAATATCGAAAGAGACGATACTCTTCGATCGAGTCATAGTGGATCGTCGTTGGTCACACCTCAACAATCTCGTATGCTACGTGCCAGCACCTCATCACTTGGTATCACCAATGCTTCACCTGCTTCTCGGACATCAATATCCAGTTCAACAACCACAGAATCAAGTCAAGAGACGTCACCAAGTGAACGAGGAGCCGTTGTTACAACGTTACGCAACAGCAATATTGCACAGCGCTCTAAGGAGGCCCTGCAAAAACACCAGGAGCGAATGAGAAATCGAATCATGAAGAATAATGTATAATAAATGAATTATTTGTACTTTTTTACATTAAATATAAGAGAATTGTTGGTACAACACCTTCCTGACTTGGTAATACGCGGCCACGGGGGGTCCCTCCACAATAAAGTCGTTTTCATTTTCTTTTTTTACTATAACTTGACCCGCCAATATGAGCATACCGTCCTTGAACTCAACCGGCGTGTTGTATTGCTTCTTCATGGTCCTGATAATGCGATCAAACGTGACTTCGCCGACACTTATCATTCCAACGAACGAATCTGGATCGTATTCCAATGTTTCTGCTACTTTTGCCAATTCATCTTGGTCTTCTTTGACTTCCTCAACCGCTTCCTCTTCCTCCATCACAGCTGGCTCAGCATTAGGATCAATTTCCACATCCCCTTCTGGTTCATTTACCGTATCCTGTGGGTCAGTGGTAGCCGTGGTGCTACTTTGTATTAAACGAACAACTCGAACACCTTCTGATGCTGCTTGGCTGTCTTCAATCACCACTCCTTTCACCATACACACATTGCACACCGTGTCACCACCCGTGTTAGTACCTACTACTCCGGGGATAGTACCTGTGATAGTCCTCTGTCCACTCGATAGTGTAGATGGTGGCACAATTAAGCGAACCCTGCCAGCTTGTACAGTAAATGAAATGGTTTCACCATTCGTAGGAGCGTAAGAATTACCGATTCCTATGTTATTTGCGTGTGTTACTAACTCACCACAGTCCTTGCTGGACCCTCTCAAAACAATGAGGTTTGATGGCATCAACTTGGTGAGCAAGGCTCGGATCGCCTTGATATCAGCCCTACCATGAAACAAGGACGTCAAGTCCTTAAAGCCTAATGTAAACTGGGTTCTTATTTTCACTGGCACAATTTTCCATGGTACTGACGCACTTTGACTGACTAACTGCACTACTTGCTCTGCTTCTTGCGTCTCCTTTCGCTCACTTTTACTCTTGACATTCGTCACATTAGGGACGTTCTTGCCCGTCGACGTCATCATATTCTTCTTGATCAACACGGACGTAGTATTGATTTCTGGTATAAATTTTAAATCATGCAAGGAACAACCATAGTCATCTTTGGTGTAGATCGTTTCCTTGTTCGTGAACATAGGGAACGAAGGCTCCGTGAACTTGGCCAATTTATTGCTGGCGTTAATAATTCTCTTGCGCTTCAGTTGAGCCACCGGGTCACTTCCATCGTTGGTATGACTAAGATCAACATCCATTTTACTTTCATCTGCAACGGCTATATCATTAATATCTAATTCATCAAGTAACAAATCTTCATTCTGATTACGTTGTTCAATCAATAAACTCAGTTCTTTCTCGCGCTTCGCACGCAATTCTGTTTCCTCCTTAATGCGTTTGATGCGTTCAATCTCCTTTAAATGATTTGCCAATTCTTCCCCTTCTAAATCTTGTCGTGTTGGCTTTGTTATTGTAGCTAATACAGGCAATGAAGTAGATTTTTGCTTCAGCTCAGCACCTAGTGATGACGCATCTAGCAAATCAGTGAAAATGATTTTACATCGAGGATCGCCACCCCAAAGCAACAATAATTCTTTACTTAATCCCGCGGATAAATCATTCACCGTTGCTATTACTACCTTGGTGCCACCGATACGCTCCACATCCTTGACTGAGGTACAAACTTTAAGCGCGGGAATATCAAACGGATTGCGTTTACCATTGAAAAATGACTTGGTTAAAGACTCACTCATCCATTCTAATTGTGATTTAGCAAAATCTATCACATTTTGTCCCATGTGCGACAGAAAGATGAGGTTGTCCATCAGCAGGTTGTTCTCCAACCAGCATCTTCCTAGTATTTGAATCAGCTCCAACGCCCGGCCGGCTGTTTCACAAGGAATTAGTATATTTCCTTTATTTTCACTGCGTAAACCTTCCATTACAGTGGTTACTAATTGATTATTTTTTGAGTTTGGATCATTACTTAATTGATCCTTTTTTGATTTCTTGATTGTTATTCCTGGCTTGGTGCATGTGCTGTCAGTGATCATTAATGCCGGAATAGAAGGTAAGATATCAATGTTTGCACCATCAAGAACTATTTCTTTCTTTAGATTAACGTCCATAACGTATAAAACTTCAGTTGCACCATGTCTTATTTTCCACATTGCACCACCAATTGTACGCCCACTGGCAAACGCGCAAATAGAAACTTGTTTATGATGACCATTACAGACGTCACCTAATGATATAGTTTGACTATACCGCACTGAATGGACATTGGAAAATGACATATCTATATCATCTAAATCATACAATCCATTCGTGTCGAATCCTGTTGGTATTAGTGTGTTCGTGGGATCTTTACCCTCCATATTATAGTTCAGACATTGATCATATAATAATAACTGCCCGAATTTATGCACTGGAACAGTGCATACAACAGGAATACCTTTTAATCGTTTACATCCATTGACATATGGCAACGCCCCAATGTGTTCGATATCTGCATGACTAATCAATATGGCATCGATACCATCAACATTATCATATAACTTGGACACTTTATTCCCCGACGCACCGCAATCAAGCAGCAACCTGCAGCCGCCGATCTCGAGGACACTACAGACGCCGCCCTCCTCCTGCCCGCCCACGACGGGCGTCACTTTGATCAACGAAGACATTCGAACTCGCGATGGGTTAATGCGCGCTAATCCTCTTGCAGGGTTTCCTCTCCCTCTTCCTCGTCCTCTTCCTAATTTGCTCTTCCTCCCTGTATAATCTAAATTTCTTGTTTTATCGATGGTTGGGCCGCTTTTTACCGGTACGGGGAACAGAAGAGCCTTTGCAACCCCATTTACTCAATTACTAATTAAATCATTCGTCCCGCGCCGATCCCCGCCTCATTAATCTAGTATCCATATCTCGTTTTCGCCTAACTAATTACACCAATCACTGCATCACTCACTGCATCACTCACTCACTCATTAACTCACTCAATTGCTCACCCATTCACTCGCTGACCGCTCTAGAGACAGTCACTCATTTATCCCTCCAAATCCCTGTATTCATCGCTATGAATATCATTAATTATGCTTCAAAAAAGGACAGTTCCGCCTTCTAATCCCTGGTGACTGAGATCAGAAGCGAAGCGAATGCGAATACCAGAAAGAAGAGAATGTTGAGTCGTTTCACGCTTCAAATCGCCAAGTCGGCGGCGCACACACGTGTCCGGACACCCATTACATCACTGGCGTTGCGCGGGTTGTCGTCGATGACGTTTGGGGATATGGAGGACGATTTGGATCATTGGCCAAGAACCAAACCGAATACGATATTAAATGTATGTGATCAAGGAGAGAAAATGATTGTAGAGAGATTAGGGAAATTGCATGCGATTGAAGAAGGTGGATGGTTTTTTGCTATTCCACTAGTTGATAATATTAGGTTTGTAATAGATATGAGAGAGAAGGCTTTGGCTATTCAACCACAGTCAGCTATTACCAAAGATAATGTCCACGTCCAAGTTAGTGGAAATTTATATTGCCAATTTGTAGATGCTGAAAAAGCTGCTTATGGCAGTAAAAATCCTATTTATGCTGTAAAACAGCATGCTCAATCATGTATGAGAGCAGCAATAGGTGAACTAGAACTCGATCAAATCCTTCATGCTCGCGCACAATTAAATACAATTATAAGAGAGACAGTACAAGAGGCTGCATCTGCATGGGGCATTGAAATAAGGCGATATGAAATTACAGAAGTTAGTCCGGATAAACACATAACTGAAGCAATGGATAAACAAGCAGCTGCAGAACGTGAACGTAGAAAGAAAGTATTAGAAGCTGAAGGTGATAAACGCAGTGCCGAGTTGAAGTCTGAAGGAGAAAGAATAAGATTGACGAACGAAGCCGAAGGCGAAGCGCAAGTTATTGAACGAGTTGCTAATGCTAAAGCAAAAGCAATATCCATAATTGCTAAAGCATTAGCAGAAGCTGGTGCACCTGAAGCTGCAAGATTAAATGTTGCCGAGAAATATATACAAATGTATTCCGATATTGGTCAAAAATCAAATACTATGATATTTTCTAATCAACCTGGTGATGTGAATGCATTATTCTCTCAAGCTGCTGCTGTTGTTGCCAATACAATAAAATCATCAAATGAAGGAACAGTAAAGAATAACGAGACCATTAACACCACCCACAACGCCAACAATAGCGGTAAAAAGAATTAATATTTTTTTCTGTGATTAAATGACATTCATCAACAGCTATTTCTTCATATTTTGCCAACGACTCCGTCAAGTTATAAATAAACCATACATTGCCGACGACTCCGTCCAAATATAAATCAGCCGAACATTATTTTCTTGTTATTTTTCCTCCTCCATCTCAATCACAATGTATATGTCTTTCATTCGCTCACTCCTCACAAAGCGGCCCATAAACCCTAACCACGCTGCATCGCCTTTTGCAACCACATGTAGACAGAGAAAGAGAAAGAAGAAGAAGATGTCGGGCTACTTCGCAGTCTTGCTGGATTCGGACAACGAAGACGGGCCATCCACCCAGAACAAAGATGCCAAGGCTAAGGGCAAGAAGGACGCTGCACCTGCAGGTACGACGCACGAGATAAAGATCTTTATCATACCACATTGAATTATGCCGTATTTGTTGATTATTTCGGGATTGGTGACCAGGATGGGCAAAATAGGCGATAGAATGCACGGGTTATTGCGATTACGATGCATAATAGTGGGATTTGATACTGTCGAATATTATAATTGATATACTCTTTTACTTATTTATTTCCTGAATCTTTAGGTACAGCTGCCTCAAAGCCTGCCGCTAATACAGCTGCTAAACCAGTAGCAAAGAAAGAATCTACTGAGAAATCATCAAAGCCTTCGAATAACAAAGAAGAAAAGAAAGAAAAAAGAGTTGTTGCCGATGCACCAGTTGAAGAAGGTGGTAAAGAGAATGCAAGAGGTGGTGCTGGTCATCGTCCAGGTAAATCTGGCGATAAAAGACACGGTTCTAAGCCAAAAGGAGATAACGCCGAAGGAAATGCTCGTCCTAAGAAGAGAGAGTTCGAAAGACACAGTGGTACTGGACGTGGTCGTGAAGTATCCAAGGGTGGTCGTGGTCCATTTGGTTTTGGCAATGCTCAACAAGATTCTCAACAAGCTGAAAAGGATCCTGCTTCAGCTGAGCCAGAAGTTGATGCCGCTGACGATGACGAACCTACCGATGGTAATGACGACGCAGCTGAAGAAGCTGAACCTGAGAAACATGTGTCATTAAAAGATTACCTTGCCACAAAAAATCAAGCACGTACTGAGGCCCAAGTTGCACTTGCTAAGAGTCAAGCAAGAAGTGTTGATGCTAAGGAATTAGCTGGATTAAGAAAGCACGAAGATAATTTAACTGATTTTATGCCTAATGTTTACTCCAAAGAATCCAAAGAAAAGGCTAAAGTTCAACGTGCCGATGCTACATCTAAAGTAGTCGATCTTGGTTTCAAGATTGTTGCATCTGATTCCTCTGACGGAGATGCTCGTCGTGAGCGCAGTCCAAGACCTAACAGTGTTGGTGGTGGAAGAGGCGGTGGAAGAGGTGGTTCTCCTCGTGAAGGTGGTCGTGGTGGTCGCGGTGGTCGCAATGTAACCAAAGCCTTAGCCGGACTCGATATCTCCGATAAAAATGCTTTCCCAGCACTTTAAATTACTTTTTACCAGTATAATTTTACTCGCGGCAGTAAATGAGTCATCAAAAAGTAGATTAGGATCAGCCTAACGTCAATAGTATACCTAATATATATATAATTTCTAGAAATTAATTTATATAAATATTATATTATAAATCGCCGTCTTGCAACCTACCTATAGAAAGGGCCGAGTATTTTTTGAGGTGTGACCAGAAAACCCAGCAAGCGAGTTAGTTAGTTGGAGAGTGTGTGGTTATTGACTAAGTAGAAACAGCTTCGAGGATGAACCCCAACGCGAAAGAGTTCGTGCTTAATGCAAATGCCAGGGAATGGACCCCACCGGGTGTGGCGAAGCAGACCATGCCACCGTCACCACCACCCACATTACCATCACCATCAAAAGTTGAAGCGAGTAATGATGAAGAAGAACAATTAGATGAAAACGATCCTCTATGGAAGGCAACATTGAAAGTTGCGGAAGGAGATCGCGAAAAAGCATTAAAAATGTTGGAAGATCCTGATGCATTAATGCAATATCCAGAAATTCGTGCAATTATGGAAGCTGGTGGTGATGATGGTGAAGAGGATTGGGAAAAAGAAGCAACAACAGCAGCAGCAACAACAGCAAAAGCTGTTGAAGTTCAAGAGAAAGCAAGTCCAGCGAAGGAGAAGGCTGCTCCTGTTACAGCATCTATGGGAGGTGATGATGGCGAGGATATAGTTGATGATGCAGTTATCACTGATGTTGATCCAAGAGAACATTTAAATTTAGTCTTTATTGGACACGTTGATGCTGGTAAATCTACTCTTTCGGGCAGCATATTGTATATTATGGGCAAAGTTGATGCTCGTACTATTGAGCGATATGAAAGAGAAGCAAAACAACGTAATCGTGAAAGTTGGTTTTTAGCATTTATTATGGATACAAGTGAAGAAGAAAGAGCCAAAGGCAAGACAGTGGAGGTAGGAAGAGCACAATTTGAAACAGAAACCAATCGTTACACTATATTGGATGCTCCTGGTCATAAGAACTATGTGCCAAATATGATATCCGGTGCTGCACAAGCAGATGTAGGAATACTAGTTATATCCGCAAGACGTGGTGAATTCGAAACTGGCTTTGAAAAAGGTGGTCAAACACGCGAACACGCTTTGTTAGCCAAGACTCTCGGAGTACAATACCTAGTTGTTGTTATAAATAAGATGGATGATCCAACAGTGAACTGGGACATGACCAGATATGAAGAATGTGTTGGTAAATTAAAACCTTACCTCAAGCAATGCGGCTATGTGATCAAAAAGGACGTGAAATTCATCCCAATTTCTGGTTTAAGTGGTGACAATGTACAAAAAATTGTTTCACCAGAAAAATGCAATTGGTGGCAAAAATATTATACTGAAGGCACTCATAATACTAATACACCAACTCTCTTATCTACATTAGATGCGCTGTCATTAACCGGTAGAAACCCAACAGCCGCGCTACGCATTCCATGCTTAGATAGATATCTAGAGCGTGGTTGTGTGGTGTTAGGCAAGGTGGAGTCAGGCACGTTACGAATGGGTGACGAAATACAAATTGCCCCTACCAAGAAGAAGGCTATAGTAGAAGGTATTTACATTGGTGAAAGCAAAGTAAGAAGCGCCAAACCTGGTGAAAATGTCTTAATAAAATTCAATATTAACCTTGATGAAATTCAAAAAGGGTATGTCTTATGTCACCCATC
>JACCDO011729597.1_pt1 | contig 10985 bp, 6 predicted proteins | sample 7446101 | NCBI WGS metagenome assembly JACCDO01 (sample SAMN15323440, study PRJNA562643) | freshwater metagenome | isolation source: river surface water | place: USA:Blue River Watershed | collected 2017-08-16
CCATTGGAGAAATACTTTTGTCCTCAAGCACTAATAACAACTTCAAGCAATATTTAGTAAGCGCTAAACCTAAAGGCGTCGCTATTCCTGCTGGCCTGCAAGATTTATTGCTCGCAGTAGTCAATACTTGCTCGACCTTAAGTCATGAAGTAGCGCAGGGCGCTTTGATTGGTTTGCTAGGTTCTGCTGGCAGCGGCAACGTACAGGGTGAAGTGCAGCAAAAACTCGACATTATTGCTAATGACCAATTGATGGATGGCGTCAAGGGATGTAAATCACTTGCTGGTCTTGCCTCCGAAGAAATGGAATTGCCTGTACCAGTGCAGGGAACCGGTGATTACCTACTCTTGTTTGATCCACTCGATGGCTCATCTAATATTGATGTAAATGTTTCTATTGGAACCATTTTTTCCATTCTCAAGAAGCAAGATCCTAATACGCCTTTGCAGACCTCTGATTTCTTATTATCAGGACGTCACCAAGTGGCTGCTGGCTACGTGGTTTATGGCCCGCAAACTACAATGGCTCTGACTTTAGGTGATGGTGTGGTGATGTTCACCTTAAATAAAGAGACTGGCGAATTCTTATTAATTAAAGATGCTGTGACTATCTCCCCTGCTACCAAAGAGTTCGCAATCAATATGTCCAATATGCGTCACTGGGCTGATCCGGTACACCGATATATTGAAGAATGCTTGGCTGGCACTACGGGTGTTCGTGACAAAGACTTCAATATGCGCTGGATTGCATCCATGGTAGCTGACGTGCACCGCGTGTTATCTCGGGGGGGCGTATTTATGTACCCTTGGGATAAACGTGATCCAAAAAAGGCCGGGAAGTTGCGCTTAATGTATGAAGCCAATCCAATGAGCTTCTTGGTAGAGCAGGCTGGTGGCGCTTCCATTAATGGCACTCAGACCATTATGGATCTAGAGCCTACAGGTTTGCATGAGCGTGTCTCAGTGATGTTGGGGTCTAGAGAAGAAATTGATCGCTTACGGCAATACCATTCGTAAGTCATATCCTCAGTTGGATTTTAGGGCTTTACTTTTTCTTTGAGGTAGGCAAGCGACTCTTCTACTTGATCAATCAGAATGAGGCAGATATCTCCAGCAGAGATATCCTCTAGAGCGGTATCAATCGCCTTAAATTCCCCGTGAATTTCTTTCACTTGCTTGGCTTTAGTTGCGCCTACTAAGCCTTCTTGCAATAGTTTAAGTACTTCGCCATCTTCACGACCGCGTTGGCAAGCATCTTGATACAAGATGACGTTATCAAATGAGTTCCCCAAAATACGGGTGAGATCACGAATATCTTCATCGCGTCGATCGCCGGCACCACTAATCACAACATGACTTTTCTTAGGCTTCATGGCTTGAATAGCGCTAGCTAGCGCACGCATTGCATCTGGATTATGGCCATAGTCAGCAATGACGGTTGCACCGTTGTGCTGGAACTGATTGAAACGACCTGGTACTGAGTTTGCATCGCTTTCAAAACTGTAGAGGGCGCGTGCAATTTTCTCAGCATCCAATCCGAGTGCCCAGGCGGCACCGATTGCGGCCATTGCATTTTCTACTTGGAAGCCGAGTACCCCATTTTGGGTGATTGGGATTTCGCTTACAGGGAAGCGATACACAATTTTTGCACCCTTCGAGGCAAGAATGTGGCTGCCATCAAAGTAGATCACCTTCTTATTCTTGGCGCGATGTGCTGCAATGACTGGGTGATGTTGATTCTGGGCAAAGAAAATCACTCGGCCAGAACACTTATCGCCCATTTTGACCACGATAGGATCTGCGGCATTGAGTACGGCGGCGCCAGTAGGTGCAACGTTTTGCACGATGACACGTTTAAGAATCGCCAAATCTTCAACACTGGTGATGTAGTTCAAGCCGAGATGATCGCCTTCACCAATATTGGTGACTACAGCTACTTCACAGCGATCAAAGCCAAGGCCTTCGCGTAACATTCCACCGCGGGCTGTTTCTAGCACGGCAGCATCAACATCTGGGTGCATTAATACATTGCGAGCGCTCTTGGGACCGCTGCAATCCCCAGAGTCAATCAAGCGATGATTAATGTAGACACCATCAGTTGTCGTCATTCCGACACGAAGACCGGTCTCATCTAATAGGTGGGCAATTAAACGTACGGTAGTTGTTTTGCCATTGGTTCCGGTGACGGCGACCACCGGAATGCGACCGTCATCACCGGGAGGGAACATGGTATTAATGATGTCTTCACCAACAGGACGACCTTTTCCGTATGAGGGCTTGAGGTGCATGCGCAAGCCAGGGGCAGCATTGACCTCAACGATGCCCCCACCTTGCTGCTCTAATGGTTTGTAGATGGATTCACATAAGATATCTACACCTGCAATATCAAGCCCAATCATTTGTGCAGCAGCTATAGCGCTTGCAGCTACATCGGGATGGACATCATCAGTGACATCGGTGGCCGTGCCGCCAGTGCTGAGATTTGCGTTATTGCGAAGTAGTACACGTTCACCAGTTTTCGGAACATGCTGAGGAGTGAGTCCATTACTAGCTAGATGGGTTAAAGCAATGTCATCAAACTGAATTTTAGTGAGAGCAGTTGCATGACCATCGCCACGCAACGGATTTTTGTTTTCGATTTCAACCAATTCGGCAACAGTATGCATACCGTCGCCAACAACTTGAGCGGGCTCTCGACGCGCTGCGGCTGAAAGACGGTTGCCAACTACGAGTAGACGATAGTCAGCACCAGGAAGGTAGCGCTCAACAATGGTTTCGCGACCAAAGCCTTGGGTGACCTCAAAGCCAGCGCGAACCTGTTCTTCAGTTTCTATATTGGCTACTACGCCCTTACCTTGATTGCCATCTTTGGGTTTAAGAACAATCGAGCCACCAATTTTTTGGGCAGCACGCCAAGCATCATCAGCAGTAGTCACAACCTCACCAATGGGCACTGAAACACCTGCGGCAGCGAGTAAGTTTTTAGTGAGATCTTTATCTTGTGCGATTGCCTCGGCAATTGCACTGGTATCACTAGTCTCGGCCGCTTGAATACGTTTTTGTTTGCTGCCCCAACCAAACTGCACCATGCTGCCTTCCGTCATGCGGCGGAAGGGGATATTACGCTGTACAGCTGCATCAACAATAGATCCAGTGCTAGGACCTAAGCGAACATCTTCATATAAGGCCTCTAGCTCAGAAAGAGCAGCGGCGAGATCAAGCGGCATATCGTTCAATGTCGCCTGAATGAGTGCAAAGGCAAAGTCAAAAGCCATGCGGCCAACAACCTCTTCGGTGTATTCAACAACGACTTGGTACACCCCAACATCGATGGTTTGAACTGTGCGACTAAAGGTCACTGGGCAGCCAGCTTGTGCTTGCAGTCCAAGTGCGGCGTATTCTAAAGCGTGCGCTAGAGACAGTTTTTCATTAGGGGCGCCACGACGCATGCTACCAAGCTGCGGAAAGCGTTCACGAATCTTATTTTCAAACTGCGGGATTGAGTCAATCGAGCGTTCAGAAGCTTCACAAGAGACAATTGCTTCTAGTGCAGTATGGCGACTCCACAAATTGGGTCCGCGTAGCATGCGGATACGAGTGATTTCCAATTAGACCCCTGAGGAATTTGTGACATCAGGCATGAAAGTTTCCACTCCTGCTTTAATAATGCTAAATGGAATCTCTAGAGCCCAGGCAGCGCCGATTGCGGCAGCAAGACTTAAATGTGGAGCCCACTCCGATTTCGGATAATTTTGGATAAAAGAGGGCACTGGGATTACCAGTGTTTCTGAATCACCTTGCATGAGGGTAATGGCTGTAGGGGTTGCAATAATGACTCGTCCCTTATTTTTTTGATGTTCGGTAATGACGCTTGAATTACGATTTTCCGAGAAATACATCACCTCGCCTTTAGATAGCTCGGCCATCTTCACAATCATTGCATCATCCGCATTCAGAACACAAACGCCAGTAGGTAATACAACATCAACCTGAGTTCGTACTACATTAAATAATTGATCTTCATCGCTAATGTTGTGTTCTGGAAATAGACCTTGAGGATCTACGTTCAGAACTATCCCCACATGACATTGATCATAGGACAAGCCTTCGAGCAAAAGTGAGGCATTGTTATTTTCGATAACCGCCAGTTCTATTGTTCTGTTTTGTAGTGTACGTCTACCATTTTCCCAATTGGATTGAGAGGTGCGAGTAATAGATCTGCTACCAAAATATAAATCTTTGCTAGAAGATAATCCAACATTCACATTGGTGAGTCTTGCAAAATGCGCAACCATTTCAGCGGTGATCGTTCTGCCCTTGCTGCCGCTGATGCCGATGATAGGAATGCGGAAATCTAAGTCTGGAGGGAATAGATGCTCAGCAATTGCTTCGCCCACGGGTTGTGGCTTACCGCTTGCTGGTTTTAAATGCATTAGAAGGCCGGGGCCAGCGTTCACTTCCACAATGGCGGCATTTTGTTCAGCCAGTGGGCGGCCGATATCTTGCGCAACCAAATCTATACCGGCAATCTCAAGACCAACGACGCGCGCTGCTAAAGCTACTTGATAGGCAACATCTGGATGAACTAAGGCAGTGACATCAAAGGCGACGTTACCATTGCTCTGAATCAGCACTTTTTGATCTAATGCTGGAACACTTTCACCAGTAAGCTGTTGGCGTGCAAGCTCCAGCTCTACTGCTGAATCAATTTTTACTGGATTGAGTGGGTGCTCTTCTGCATTTCCGCGACGTGGATCGGAATTAATTTGTATTTGAACGAGCTCGCGAATAGTGTGTTTACCATCACCAGTCACCCAGACGGTCTCTCCTTTTGCGGCGGCAACCACTTTGTTGCCAACCACAAGAAGGCGATGCTCGTCACCGACAATGTGACGCTCCACAAGCACTTCGCTGCCTTCATCAATTGCTACTGCATAAGCAGCCTCAATCTCTTGTTGGGTGAAAAGATTGATGAATACGCCGCGACCGTGATTACCGTCAATAGGTTTAACTACAACAGGTAAACCAATATCTTGAGCGGCTTCCCAGGCATCATCGGGACTAGTAACGGTTCTACCTTCTGGAGTAGGAACTCCTGCACTTCGTAACAAACTCTTTGTTAAGTCTTTATCTCTTGAAATCGTTTCAGCAATGGCGCTCGTTTGGTCTGTTTCAGCGGTCCAAATACGACGTTGTTTAGAGCCGTATCCAAGTTGAACTAAGTTCCCGCTGGATAAACGGATATGCGGAATTTCACGGGCAGTAGCTGCATTCACAATGCAGGCGGTACTGGGCCCTAAGCACAGATCATCGCTTAACTCTCGCAACTCTTCGATGATGTTATTTTTCTGCGCAATCGGATCGCCACTATCCTGAATTAAGGTTAGCAAAAGGTCCCGAGCGTGTGTAAATGCTTTTAGAGTTACCGCCTCTTCTGTTGCGCTGACAATAACCTTGTAAACGCCTCGACCGCCTCCATCTCGGGCTCTTCCAAAGCCGCCGGGGATGCCTGCTAAGTTTTGCAGTTCAATGGTTAGATGCTCTAGGATGTGACCAGGCCAGGTACCTTCTTCAACACGCTTTAAAAAACCGCCTGGTTCTCCATAGCTGCAACGATGCTCATGAAGACTGGGGAGACAAGCACATAGACGCTCATAGAAGCCAGGTATTTTGTCTGATGGATAGTCTTCTAAATCCCCAATATCAATCAAAACCTCTAGAGCTGGGTTATAGCTCCACATATTAGGGCCACGAAGATGCCTGTGGCTGAGAATCTCAATCGATTTATCTTGTAATTGGGGCATGTTGGGAAATTGCGAGTGCTGGGGCCGGGCATTGGCCATGACTCGTCAGACAGTCTCTCTATTTATAGTTTTTATTTAAAACTCACAAAATTAGCAAAAATACATAAAAAGGCCTACTTATATCAATTTAACGTTTTTTAGAGCTCTAAAGTTGACAGGAGCTATAAATCTAAAAAATCTAGCTCCACTATACTTTTAGTACCGATGAAGCTCGAAATCCTCCCTTTTGCCCCCGTATTGCCAAGCTATTGGCAGTCTATTTTGCAGTGTGAAAAATCTCCAGTCCGCAGCCCAGAGGCCTTGCTGGCATGGGTAGAGTTGGATTTGGATGCGGAATTGTGCTTTGAGAAAAGCCTGTTATTCCTGAATGAAGACGGCCTGTATTGGACCGATGGCAAGCAATTTGAGTCTTGGCCCATTGGGCGAGAAGAGCATTTAGCGCACGGCGACCATGCAGGGGTGGGTCATCTCAGACTGGAATCAGCCGATCACCTGCTTCGGACTTGGTATTTTACTTTGGCAGTCAATCCACAGATATTGCGTTTGCAATCCAGGTTTAAGCAGCTATCCAAAGGTGAAGAGCAAGACAATGCAGAAGCTAGTGAATACGACAAGCAAGTTTGTCCAGCTTGTTTAAGTCCAAAGCCAGCAAATTCTGATTCATGTCCCACTTGTGATCCAGAGGATGATGCGCCACCTTCCACGTGGACGCTCTTTAAATTATGGCGTTTTGCAAAGCCATACAAAAAACAACTTGCATTAGGTTTTGTGCTTACTTTGTTATCTACTGGTGCAACCCTAATCCCACCGTATCTCACGATGCCATTAATGGATCATGTTTTGATTCCGTATGAACGTGGCAATCCAATTGATTTTCATTTGGCGAGCATGTATTTGCTGGCTTTATTTGCTGCAGCGATTGTCGCTTGGGCTCTGGGTTGGTGGAAGACCTATTTACTTGCATTGGTAAGCGAGCGCATCGGCGCTGATTTGCGCAACACGACCTTTGAGCACTTACTGAAACTTTCCTTAGAGTATTTCGGCGGAAAGCGTACTGGGGACTTGATTGCGCGTATTGGGGCAGAGACTGATCGCATCTGCGTTTTCTTGTCCTTATACGCCGTAGATTTTGCAACTGATGTACTCATGATCACCATGACTGCAGCAATCCTGGTATCGATTGATCCCTTACTTGCCTTGGTGACACTGGCACCATTGCCATTTATTGTGTGGATGATTCATGTGGTACGCGATCGCTTGCGTTTTGGTTTTGAAAAGATTGATCGCATTTGGTCTGAAGTGACCAATATCTTGGCTGACACCATTCCAGGAATTCGTGTGGTGAAAGCATTTGCTCAAGAAGATCGTGAACTCAAGCGCTTCGTAGATTCAAATAAACACAATTTACAAATTAATGATCGCGTCAATCGTGTGTGGGGATTATTTTCTCCAACCGTCACCTTGCTTACCGAAACCGGATTATTGGTTGTGTGGGGTTTTGGTATTTGGCAAGTGGCTCACCAAAAAGTCACCGTTGGCGTGTTGATTGCTTTCTTGGCCTATATCGGACGCTTTTACATTCGCTTAGATTCAATGAGCCGAATTGTTTCTCACACCCAAAAAGCAGCAGCAGGGGCCAAGCGTATCTTTGATATTTTGGATCATGTATCCAGCGTTCCTGAGCCGATTAATCCAGCCCCATTAGAACGGCCAGTTGAAGGCCGTATTTCCATGCGTGGCGTAGGTTTCCGCTATGGTAACCGTGCGGTATCTAAAGGCATTGATTTGGATATTGCCCCTGGTGAAATGATTGGTTTGGTAGGGCATAGTGGTTCGGGTAAGAGCACATTAGTGAACCTGATTTGCCGTTTTTACGATGTGAGCTCCGGCTCGATCGCACTCGATGGGCGCGATATTCGGAGTATTCGAATCTCTGACTATCGTAAATGTATTGGCTTGGTCTTACAGGAGCCATTCTTGTTTTTTGGCACGATTGCTGAGAATATCGCTTATGGAAAACCTGATGCTACTCGGGAAGAAATTATTGAAGCGGCTCGAGCAGCACACGCCCATGAATTTATTCTGAGACTGCCACTGGGTTACGATTCTTTAGTGGGTGAGCGTGGCCAATCTCTATCGGGTGGCGAGCGTCAACGCATCTCTATCGCACGAGCACTTCTCATTAATCCAAGTATTTTGATTTTGGATGAGGCGACATCATCGGTTGATACCACTACCGAAAAAGAAATTCAGCGTGCTTTGGATAACTTAGTGAAAGGCCGCACAACCATTGCGATCGCACACCGTTTGTCGACACTCAGAAAGGCCGATCGCCTGGTGGTGCTTGATAAGGGCGAGATTGTAGAGATTGGCTCACACGAACAATTGATGGATGCTCAAGGTGCTTACTACACCTTGTATCAGGCACAACTGCGTCATGCTGCTGAGTTAGTCGAGGGCGTTGCTATTGGTGAGAGTCTTGAGGAGCGACAAGATGAAAAACAAGAAGAAAAATTAGAAGTCATCGCAAAGAATATTGGGGGTGGTGTATGAATAAGACCCATCAGCTAGAACGAGACTCACTTGGCCGCTTGGTTTTTATTGATGCTAAGGGTGAGCGACATCTTGGTGTTTATCCGGTCCGAGCATTCCCTATTACCGCGCCTAGTGCTGGCGTTGGTATCATGAACCAGTCAGGCAAAGAAGTGTGTTGGTATCCAGACGTTGCGCTGATTCCGCAGGTAGAACTCACTTTGATTGAAGAAGAGTTAGCGGCCCGAGAATTTATGCCTGTCATCGAAAGAATTACTAAGGTATCGACATTTGCTACACCAAGTATTTGGGATATTGAAACGGATCGTGGGCCAACGCGCATTCGCCTTAAGGGCGAGGAGCATATCCGCAGAATTGCAGGCAATACTTTGTTGATTGCTGATGCCAATGGCCTACAGTTTTTAATTAAAGATTCCACACAGTTGGATAAGGTCAGCAAAAAGCTGCTGGATCGATTTCGCTAGAATAAAAACGGATTTGCCGCTTTAGCTCAGTCGGTAGAGCAGTTCATTCGTAATGAAAAGGTCGCCAGTTCGATTCCGGCAAGCGGCACCAGTCTCTCTATCTAGGGTTAACACTTAGCTTTTTACTTCATCCGTCTTTTGCAGCAATCCAAGCTAATAACCATTTTTGTTATGTGCATTTATTGTGCATTAAATGCAGTTTTTTATTCTGGATCTAAGTACACTCTAGACTGTCTTTGGCTTGATTTATCAGGGTTTCTACTAGATTGCAGAAGCTCTTGTGGATCGATTTTGAAATTATTGATGGCAGTCAAGTTATGTTGAGTCATCTTGTTTAAAAATCACTCACACATTAGATAAGCCAGATATAAATTGGCAAACCATTTTTGGAGGAGCATATATGAAGATGAAGTTAAAAGGGGCATTGATTTCCACCGCCTTAGCCCTCGGTGTCGCTGGTGTATCACCTGCATTTGCTGCATGGGAACCAACTAAACCTGTTGAGTTCATCATTCCTGCTGGTCCTGGTGGTGGCGCTGATCAAATGGCGCGCATGATCCAAGGCATCATCACTAAAAATAACTTAATGAAGCAAGCAGTGATCCCTGTAAACAAGGGCGCTGGTGCTGGTGCTGAAGGCTTCCTCGCCATGAAGGAAGCTAAAGGTGATCCAAATAAGATTGTGATCACACTTTCTAACTTGTTTACTACTCCATTAGCAACAGGCGTTCCATTTAACTGGCAAGACATTACTCCAGTAGCCATGTTGGCGCTCGACCAATTCGTTTTATGGGATAACGTTGACAAGCCTTATAAGACTGCTAAGGAATATATCGATGCGGCTAAGGCAGCAGGCCCAGGTAAATTCAAAATGGGTGGTACAGGCTCAAAGTCTGAAGACCAGATCATTACTGTAGCGATTGAAAAAGCCACTGGCGCTAAATTTACTTACATCCCATTCAAAGGGGGTGGCGACGTTGCTGTTCAGCTCGTTGGTAACCACATTGATTCTTCTGTAAACAATCCAATTGAGGCAGTTGCTCAGTGGCGTGCAAATAAATTACGTGCATTGTGCGTATTTGATGACACACGTATGCCATACAAAGAGAAGGTTACTGACACTCAATCATGGTATGACGTGCCAACTTGTAAAGAAGCAGGCGTGCCAACTGACTATGTGATGTTGCGCGGCATCTTTATGGCTCCAGGTGTAACTCAAGAGCAAGTTGATTTCTATATCGACTTATTCAAGAAGGTTCGTGCTACACCAGAGTGGAAAAAGTTCATGGCTGATGGCGCATTCAATCAGACATTTATGACTGGTAAAGAGTTCAGAAACTGGCTCACATTGAATGAAGCTTTGCACAAGCAATTGATGTCTGAAGCTGGCTTCTTAGCTAAGTAATTTGTCGGAAATCAGATAGGGCCTCCACTAGGGGGGTCCTATTTTTTAAGTAGTGTATTAATTAACTTTATTGATAAACAAAGCAAATGTCTGAACATACAAATAATTCAAATCAAGAATCAGCGATCAGCGTTAGAGCAATGGATATCATCACTGCGCTCGTATTTATTGCGATTGGCCTGACGGTGATGGTAGGTAGCCTGAAGTTGGGTGCTAGTTGGGGCTCTGACGGTCCTGAAGCGGGATATTTCCCCTTCTACATTAGCTTGATTATTCTGCTTTCAAGCACAGTCACTCTTTATCAAGCCGCAATCGTTAATAAGAAAAAGAAAACAGAGTCATTTGTCGATAGCGAGCCTTTGAAGCAAATTATGGCCGTGCTGTTGCCCGCGATCGTTTTTGTGTTGGGCGTGCAATTGATTGGTATTTATGTTTCTTCAGCCCTTTACATCGCTATCTTTATGGTGTGGCTGGGAAAATATCCAATTTGGAAGGCGGTTGCTGTTTCTGTTGGAGTGAGCGTTGCCCTCTACCTTATGTTTGAGTTCTGGTTCCAGGTTCCATTGCCACATGGTGCATGGTTTAACCCGCTCGAGTTTGTTGGCGTGAACTAAAAAATAAAAAAGATTAGATAAAAGGAGTTCAAGTTGGAAGAAATTAGCGCTCTATTCAACGGCTTTGCCGTTGCAATGACACCCTTTAACTTGCTGTTAATGTTGGTTGGTGTAACACTCGGTGTGATCATCGGCGTGTTGCCAGG
>JACCDO010068568.1_pt1 | contig 10983 bp, 4 predicted proteins | sample 7446101 | NCBI WGS metagenome assembly JACCDO01 (sample SAMN15323440, study PRJNA562643) | freshwater metagenome | isolation source: river surface water | place: USA:Blue River Watershed | collected 2017-08-16
ATAGCTATAATTTGTAGCAATTTCATATAGTATCCGTTAGTTGGAGGACTGAGATTTCAAGTTACCTACAATCTGGCTAATTGGAAACTTACTGAGTTTGGGTGTTGGAATAGGAGCAGAAAGTAACCGTATATCTACCCCTAATCCTACGTCCCCATTCTTAATGGGAATTGAAACATGCCGTACTTCACCTAACGATAAAGCACGACGAATATCGGTAATTGTTTTATTCGCCCCGTAAGGATCAACATAATAAAGCAGCATTTTAAGCTGATCTTTGCCGATTGAAGTTATTTCAATATTACCTGACATATCATTTTCAGATAAGTCATATGTAAAGTGAACCGTTGCATCTATATAGGGGTTACTAAAAAGGCCATCTGACTCAGCTTCATTTTTGAGGTTAGGAAATTTCTCAAGCAACTTCCTTGTATCAAGACGAGTAATGTGAAGTGTTGTTTTAAGCTCCTTCGGGATATCTTGTACCTTAGCCGCTGATGGCTCAAATGCAAACTGAACCCCGCCCTGGATCTTGCCTCCTAGGACGTTGATTAAAAAGTCATTGATCGCGAATAGAGACTGCTTTAGTTCCATATCAAATTCTAAGTCACTTAAATCGATATTGGCAGCGGACACCTTACTGACTGTGATGGGCTTTCGCCCCTCATAAAATGGCCTTACTTGCCCATAATCTACTCGTGACATCCCGTAGGCATCGATTTGCTTATTCTTTTCTAATGCTGCGACAAATTCTTTTGCTTGCACCTCGACCGCTCCCGAAGAATTCATATCGTCCGCTGATACGGTGCTTACGGTTAAGATTCCATCGTCTTCGGCCTTCTGATCTGAATTTGCCACCTTCTGACTTAGCTCTTTTACTGTGGGTATGCGAATTTTCTGCGAAAGAGGAATCTCCCCATTAAGCTTGGAAACTTCGATGCCCGAACCACCATCTTTACCTGGTATCTTGAGATTAAAGTCATTAAAAATTAGTTTGGAGTTAACATCCACTAACTCGCTACCGGTTACGGCTAGGGATGTATTGAAATTTAATGAGCCCGTCGTTTCAATGCCAGAAACCTTTGCTTGGTCCGCGGTTCCTTTGACCTCCATAGCAAGTTCAAGAGACGTTTGTTGCGGCTTAAAATCGGAGCTTAAACTGATTTTCCCAGAACTTCTCACATTAGCTCCGAAGCTCGGAGCGGTAAACTGCAATAAGGATAGCCGAAGCTCTTCTACGTGGGTTTGATCTGCATTTAAATCAAAACTTAGGTCTTTAATCGGAAGTGGCAAGGCTCCAGTTAGCGCCACTTCATTTATCCTTAAGTTCATGGCAATTTTCGTAACAATTTGCTTCAACAACATTTTCAGATCGAGGGGACCATCAATTCTATTCTCAACCGCTGTATTAAACCTAAAACCATGGACATTTATTTTGCCGTTATTTAGCGAGAGGGTGTTAAATCTTTCATCCAAATCAATCCTTTGATTTTCATGAGTTCCGTTAACTGCGAGCCGCAGGTTCTGATCCTCAAGATTTACTCCAAAACCCTTTAAGAAAATGCCTTTTAAGTCGATTTCTGTTCCAACTTGAACTTTTGCCTGTTTGATTATGGCGTCTGGCGTCGTTTTTAAAGGTGGCGGAATATTGGCATCAAGAGCTAGCGCAAAATCAAGTTTACCTCGCAAAACGTCCGGTAGCTTGGCGTCGGGAGCAAGGTCTGAGACAATCGGTCGCAAGAATGCTAATACTTTTGAAAAAGCAGCGACTTCTAAATGAGAAGACACGTGATTTTCAGTACACTCATTTTTGCAGCGCCCACTAGCATGCAAGGTCATTAAATCAGAAAGTCCAAAATTTAAATCAAACCCAGCGTTCGTAAGATCCTTCTGCCCATCAACTAAAAGCTCAAAATTCAAAGGAAGCGCGATTTTAGGCATGTTCCCACCTTCGACCCTGACGCTTTTGATATCTAGTGCTAAGTGAGTTTTTGGAGTTGCTAGCGCTGGCCAAAGAACTTTCGAATTCAAATTTAGTGCCAAATTTTCTACTGAGAATTTTGATTTTAAATCCTGGTATGCAACACCAGGTAGCTTAAACTTAAACGTCAAATCCCCTTCTGCCCCACCATCCGATGCACTACTATCAAACGCGAGGAGTGCGTTTATGGGGCTTACAGTTAAACCTTTAGCCTTAGCAGATAAATCTTCAAGTGAGAGTTTTAATTTAGTGTCTGGCAGGGGGGTTAAATCCCTGACCCCTAAATCACCTTTAATAACGAATTCAGATAGATTAATGGCTCCAAAAAACTGAACATCTTTTAAAACTTTAATTGTAAGTTTATTTAACTCCGCTAAATCTATTTTTAGATTTTGTGCCAAATCTAACGTAAAGCGGTCAAGATTTGCATCAAATATTTTTATGTTTCCGCTTAAATTATAGGAAAGAGTTGATAGGGCTTCAAGCCAAGCTTCATCAAACCTTAAGGTTTGATGCTGGTTCAGGGAGGTACCTCTAACTCGCATCACAAGAGGGAGTTCAGTGAAGGTTAAGGCGCCGTTTTCGAACTCTTTAACACGGAGACCTAAATCGATATGAAGTGCCGAAAAGTTGTAGAGAGAAAGTCCTGCGCCCAAGTAAAGCTTTGTTTTTAAGTGGGGAGTTATTTGATTCTTTAAATATTGCACTAGTGTCAGCTCTTTTTTTGTGTCAACCCACACCCGTACTAAACTATCTTTGCCCTTCCAGCTTAAGCTCACTAGGGCCGTTAGACCTTTTAACTCAACTTTTTGAATTAACCTGTCACCTTGTTTCTCGCTGTATTCAACAGCAAGTTCCTCAAGACCGAGCTCACCTACTATTAGAGTTAACGGTAGACTTATATCTGCAAGGCTCATCCCCATTAAAGGGGTGCCGTCAGGCTTTCGTACTGCAGGCGGAGGAGGGGGAGGTGGTGACTCAGATAACTGAGGGAATTTAGCATTTCGATATTCTAGGATAGGGGTGAAATTGAACTTATCACCATCTTTTTCAATATAGATTTTTGGTTTGGTTATTTTCAGCGCTTTTAAATTAACAATTCCAGCCCAAAGAGCGGTAAGGCTATAGCGGTATTCAATCTTTTCAACTTCTAAAATCGGTTTTGCGGTGAATGAGGGAGAAAACGATACGTCTTCAATGACGATCCCTCCTGTGACCGAAAAATCTACCGAGCCAATCGTTACCGCACCACCGGTTTGTTCTGCGATAATTCCCTCGAGCACTTTTTTAATGCGTTCAGGAGTAACGACTTTATCAATTACAGTTAAGCTAAGAGCTAACACGCCAATAATAACTACTGCACCCCAAAAGGATGAGCGCATTAAAATCTTGAAAAATTTTTTAGTGAATTGCTTCAATGAATTGCCCGTAATGAATCACATTTTGATGAGTCTATTATAAGGCTAATCATGGACTCAGTACGATGGGCAAAGTTCGCCTAGCTTTAGAAAACATTAAACATCAATGATTTGGTCAAGAAAGAGTGGGTAGTGAGGCTAAACCATTGAATTTTGATTGTTTACCAAATTTTATCGGGTCGGCAAAAGTTATGTGGGTGTGCCCTTATCTCACAAGCAGAGGGACTATGACCTTGCCTTGGTGAAATCTGCAGGATTCACCAAGACAAGGTCATCCCAAAGCCCTAAGATTAAACATCAAAAATTTTACCGGGGTTCATTATACCTTTAGGATCAAACAGTTTTTTAATTTGTTTCATCACTAAAACTTCACTCTCTGGCCTAGAGTAGTGTAGGTCCTTCTTCTTTAAAAGCCCGATGCCATGCTCAGCACTGATGCTTCCCTTAAAGGATTTTAAAACATCAAATACTTGTTCCTCAACCTTTCGCGCTCGTGCTTGAAAATCTTTAAATGGCTCAGATTTTGGACCTACATAATTAATATGAAGGTTACCATCACCAATGTGTCCAAATAAAACCAACTCCATATCTCTTGGCGCGTTATCGACGATCGGTTGAACTGCTTTAATAAAATCTGAGAGTTGATTGATTGCTAATGCAATATCGTTCTTTCGTGCATGGCCATGTGCTGCGATACTTTCGGTGATATTTTCTCTTAACCCCCAAAGTTCTTTAAACTCTGATGAGGTGGAAGAAACGACCGCGTCAGCGATCAATTCATCACCGAATATCTTTTCTAAAAGCGGCTCCATGACATTCCCACCACTCGAGCCCTCTTCTACCTCAAGTAAAACATAATATGGATAAATTTCCGCAAACGGCGTCCTTGCACCGGGGGAATGCTTTAAAACAATTTCATGAGCTTTTTTAGTAAAAAATTCGAATGCGGTTAATTGAATAGCCAACTGATTACATACACCGAGAATCTTGGGGATATCTTCAAAGGAATGAACCCCCATAACGCCGACTTGGACGTTTCTTGGCTTCGACGTAAGCCTAAGAGTCGCACTAGTGATGATCCCAAGTGTCCATTCAGCACCGATGAATAGTTGACGTAAATCATAGCCTGTGTTGTTTTTACGAAGGCCCGTATTCATGTTTAAAACTTCGCCATTAGGTAGTACAACTTCTAAACCTAAGACTTGTTCCCGCATGCCGCCAAAGCGTATGAATTTAACGCCCCCCGCATTCGTCGCGATATTGCCACCAATTTGACAGCTCCCTTTTGCCGCTAAATCAAGGGGGAAAAATAGATTGGCATTTAGGGCTGCTTCCTGAACTTCTTGGGTTGTAACCCCTGCTTGAACCCGAATCGTCAACCCTACTGGATCAATATCTTCAATTTTATTGAGGCGATTTAAAGAAATAACCACCTCCCCATTAGCCGCAACCGCCCCCGCCGCAAGCCCCGTGCGTCCACCACTTGGTACAACAGGTATACCGTGCTCATAACAATACTTCACAACCTTAGCCACTTCTTCGGTTGTCCCTGGCATGAGGATCGCCAGAGGCTTTGGCTCATGCACTTTTGTCCAGTCCCTACCATACACTTCAAGATCACTTGCGGACGTCAGCACGTATTGCGCGCTAAGAAGATCCTTAAAAAAACCCAGTGCTTGTTCTTGTGCCATGTACATCCTCTAGGAATGGGGTGGAAAGATACAAACTAGCAGAAAGGGAGTTTGCTGCAAGACCAATTGACCCAGGACCGCATGCCCATGCTCCAAACGGGGGAGGCCGAGTGGCCACTCGGCATACACCCTTCGGTAGAATCAATTCTCTAAACCACATTTTAACAAGTAATAACAGGTAATTATAGATTGTTGCGCCTCTATTCCACTCAATTTAAAATGATACTGGTTGGATAAAGTCCATTTGGAGTCATTGTCATGAAATGATTCGTGTTTGATGGGCTTTGTTGATGAAGAAAATCATTGTAAACCAAAAGAAGCTATCCACCGTATCAATGAGCTTACCTTGAGTGGCAGGAAAGTTGGCATTTGCACCACCGATGGTTCAATTAACCAGTTTGGTACAATGTGCCTGATAATGCGACTCCTGGCCGAAGAATACCTAGTACGTATTTGTAATATCAAAATTATCTATTTTAGCGTGCGATTTGGCCACTTATGAATTTTATATGTGCGCAAGCTAGATTAATTTAAGATAAATATCAGATATTATTACAACTTATCGTACTAAAGCTGGCCCAGCGAGAGTGGGCCTGACAACAGTTGCCCTATAAATTTAGTCGCTTCCGATCAATCAGGCACTTACAACCTTTCGATAACAAAATTGCAGGTGGGAACCGTGTTTTTATAAATAATTTAGCCCAGTTCAGCTATTAGACCTTAAAGCAAACTGAGCTATTTGGCTAAAATCTATGATGATGATTGTCTCATTCGCCCCGATTTTATTAATATATCAAACATAGCTTAAACTTTATTTGAATAAGTTTTACTTTTAATATAATAATAGCGCTTCTTTATAACTAAGGAGATAAAATGTCATATTTAATCATCATCAAAAATGTTTTCGGCTCAGTAGCTAACTATTTTAAAACTAAAATTATTTGCAGCGATGACTATGATCAAACCAATGCCGATCGCTAATTACCCCCCAAAATTCTGATTAGATACATCCCCAATTCATTTGGGGGATTTTAGAGCCAGTTAAGATTGAGGTAGTCCATGATTCAACTTGTCAGCTCCTTTTTCTTAGTTAACTTCTTGTCACACCTTTGCTCTATAGGAGCAATTGTTGGTTCTTCATTTCATTCGAAGGGCATTACACTCACCTGTCAGATAGTCATGTTTCAAACGCTTGGCAGCGCCTTAGGTGCCCTGTTGATGCACACAAAATCAAAGAAATTAAAGCTACTAACAAGCCACCCAACGATTCTTTCCATATCAGCTGTCATATGCAGCGCATTAATTGCTTGGACACCGAACTTCCTGTTGTCAAGTTTGCTCCTAGTACTAATCCGAACCACCATTAGTACTATGCTTACAGCCGTACTATTGGCAGTAAAAACGCACCCACCAATTCAGTCAGATAAATTGGTGAGGACAATGCAGGTCGCCAACATTTCGAGCTTACTGGCATCACTTGCAATCGGTCCAATTATAGCTGGTATATTTGGAATCCGCGAGCTCTTCGCAGTAGATGCGGTGTTAGGATTTTTAATTTTTATCCTACTATTAAATCAAAAAGACGTTTTTAAAAATCAAAACACCACGGCAGGAACAAATTTATCTACTAATTCAAATGTCGATTCTTCAATGGGTTTTACAGAAAACTTTGGATTTTATACTATCCTAGTCTCAACATTTCTCGTATGGTTTTCAGCCGGTTCATTCCATGTCCTTGAAGTGCCCATACTTACTTCTAGATTCAATTTATCACCTTCATATATTTCCTCTGTTTTTTTGCTCGCTGGTGCGGCGAATTTAATTACCGTTAAATTCATTTCGATCCCATCAAAGATTTTCGGTCGATTACAATCGCTAGTTATCTCAGGGATAATAATGGTCTCTGCAGCATACATCTATCTTCGCGCACAAGATCTAGTTACTGCTATGCTTGCAGTCGTGTTTCTAGGTGGCTCAAATGGCTTCTTTTCGTTAAACCAAATTTCGTTAATTCAGCTACAAAATGACACACCTGTTCGCATTCGTAACTTCTTATATGTTCGTTTCGTAAGTAATTTTGGACTTCTAGTAGCTGCGGCAACATCGAACATTATCATCGACGATATTAATAATTTAAATACTTTTTCAGTACTAGTTCTATGCGCTTTATTTGCTATGATTTTACTAGCAATTTATTTAATTAAATTTAAAGAATCTAAATTGGTACCAATCTGCACAGCAGTTCTAGCAGGTTACTTTTTCTCTTTCGAAAAAGTAACTGCTCAACCTGACAATATCGCACTGAAAATTGCGGTACGAGAAATCCCGAAGATTTTGGCGCCCCATTTAGCGAACGATGTAAATTCGGCTCTAATTGCAAATCAAGTTTTTGAAACACTCTATATTTATTCCGATGACAATAGTTTAATGCCATTGATCGCAGAATCCCACAGCATTTCACCCGATGGTAAAAACATACAAATTCGCATTCGCCGAGACAAAACATTTTCAGATGGCACCCCAATAACCTCAAAGGAGGTTGTAGATTCACTACTGCGCGCAATAAAACTACTTGGCCCTAGTATTGGATGGGCCCTCGAAGACCTCAAAGGCTTTCAAGAGTACTCTACAGGAAAAACATCAGATTTAGCTGGGCTTGTCGCAGATAATCCGTGGTCTATATCTCTAGCCCTTACTAAACAAAACCCTAGAATTTTGCAAGTACTTACAGTTCAAACATTTGGCATTACCTTACCCACGAAGACAGGGTGGCTTGGCAGTGGGCCGTATGTTTTAGAAAAGATAAATTCAACGAAAGTAAAACTCCGAGGAAAAGTATCTAAGAGTGACAATAGATTTAATCAAATTGAATTTATTCTTAGTAAAAATAAATACCAAGATCACTCACTAATAAAATCAGAATCAATTGATATTGTTGGGGATGATGTAACAAATCAAAATCCTCCCCAAGGATTTACGCGATCCGATGGTATTATCCTTCAAACCCTCGTTTTAACGCTAAATAAAAACCTGGAAAAATTCAATTCTGCTCAAAAGCGATGTGCTTTTGCCAAACAGGTTCAAAAATATTCCCTATCAAGTAACTACAGATGGCAAGATATGGCAAACGGTATGCCATTTTTTCGAGATGTCTTTTCTACGACTCAAAAAGAACAGGGAATTTTTCCGTCTAGTGTGACAATAAATGTAACGGACTCTGCCGCTAAATTTGACGATAAAATTAACAGAAACATAGGCGAATCAATTTCTAAAGGTGGTTACAAAGTCACATTTAAACGTTCACCCAATATTAAACTTTTTGTCGATGACGTCACTAATGGCAGATATGAAGCAGCTATCTTCGGATTTTTACTGGATTACGCCGACCCCGATGCCCTTTTTTACCCCCTTCTTGCTACCAAACAGCAGTATAACTTTACCGGATATTCAAATGCTGGAATAGACGCTTTGTTGAGATTAGGAAGGAAAATTTCCGATAAGGAATTAAGACAAACTATCTACTCAGAGGTCGTCCAGCAACTATATAGTTCATGCGAAATTACATTTATTGGCGTCGATCGTTATAGGGTGCTTTATAATCAAAAAATCCTAATGCCTAAAATCAGCAACCTTGGGTTTCATCGTGTAAACTTAGCACTGGTAAGGAAAAATTATGAATCTCAACCATCAGAGAAATAGAATGTTTACCTATGCAGATATTTATAAGTCCACTAGATCAAGCTTGTCTATGGATTTTATCGCAATTAAGAATTTCCTTTCAACTTGTCCCGAAGGCCCTATTGCAGATTTTGGGGCTGGTGTGGGAAGACTTCTTGATGCGGATCTTGATCGCGACATCTTGCTAATTGAAAACGACCCCGATATGTTAAGTCACCTTGCGGAGAAAGCTAAAACACATGAGCGGGCTACCATCATCCCTCAAAGCACGCACAACTGTCAAATTGCAGATAATTCAGTTGCTGCGGCAATTTTCGCATATGGTGGATTAGCGGAAATGCGGCCAATAGGTTTTGCGTTAGGCGAAACTTTCAGAATTCTGCAACCGGGCGGGAAGATTTTTGCAGTTATGCTTAACTCTGAATTACCCGTTAAACGGGCTTCACCGCTATCACCCGGCATGCATGAAAATACTCCAATTTCAACTCACGCAATGACTATACGAGCCCCAGATTTGGGTCCATTTGAATACTTTACTCAACTTCGCACATCATCTGAAAAATCTGCTCGGGTATTTTTAGTCCGTCAAACTATACCCCCTATTTCAGAATTAACCAGGTTATTAGAGAATATCGGTTTTACTGATGTTTTTATTTCATGCGGGACCACAGGTGCAACTTTTGATTCGACTAAGTCCTCAGTATACAACGTTGAGGCGCGAAAACCAACGCAGTCTGTTGTTCCACGAATACAAGAGACGCTTCAAAATATTTACAATAAAATGGCACCATCTTATAACCAAGTTATGGACCATGCACAATATCGAGCACTGGATTGGGTTAAGAAAGAGGTAGCTTCAATGCGTGACACCTTTCCAACAATCCTTGATTTTGGTTGTGGTAACGGTGCTATTGTATCTGCCTTAAATGACCTTGGCATTCGAGGCCAAGCCTTTGGTATTGATTTTTCGAATGGAATGATCGCTGAGGCTCAAAATACAGGCCTTTATGACGGTCTTTTGCAGTATGATTTATCCTTCGGCAATCCTATCGTTGAAGGCGCGCAATTTGATTTGATTACAGCGATCGGCATTACGGAATTCTTACCTAACGCTCGTGAATTTATGACTTCGATTCGACTCAACCTCGTCGCTGGTGGGTGCGCTTTAGTTACATTTGAACTATCTCGTCCAGGTATTCCTGAATCAGGTTCAACGATTGATCCACTAAATATAAAAAAGTATCACTACACCACGTCCCAAATTGAATCTATAGCTAAAGATGCCGGGTTTCGCGTTGATTCATTAAGTACTGGCATAGCCTATCACTCGCCCAGTTTAGGATGTGACGTGCCTTATATTTTTGGAAAGTTTACTCGCGTGGGAGTTCCATGAAGTTAATAAGAAACTTTACAATAAAATTTTCATTAATTACTCTTATATTTGTGGCATTAACTTCAGTTGGACTGTCATTAATTATTAGAAAAAATTTTGTCTCGTCTGTTCGTGCTTCGCTGACAGCAGAAGCTGAAAACGCGGCGATATCAGTCGCAAGAGAATACGGCCTTGGGGACTTGATAAACTTACGCGCTTCCTTAACTTGGCTAGCTAAAGGTAGAAATTGGGACACTGCAAAATTTTCAAATTCAGATGGGGAAATTTTATGGGAATTTAAGGACACACGAAATTTGCGTGATTTATCTGAGAATAGTAACCCAGCATTCATCGATGTTTCAGTGCCAGTGAAGTCATCAAGTAGCGATAATTCAATGGGTACATTAACTGTAACAATGGATTTTTCGCAAGATCTAAAGCGACTACAAAATGACATTGAAATATTTTTGATAGGACTTTTCATCTTTTGGTTATTTTTCTTCACCGTCGTTGTAGTCTTAATCAAGAAGGCATTTTCCCCCTTAAACGACATGATGGCCGCTGTACAAAATAGAGCTAATAAACTGGATTTGACTTTAGAAAGCGAAAGATCATCACCCGACGAAGCTACGCTAATTGTAAGATGGTTTGATCAACTAGCATCGGCATGGGAGGTCGCCAATCAGATTGCAATTACCAACGAGCGCGAATCCGCCATCGCCCGCATGACCCAAATGCTCGCCCACGACGTCAGAAAACCCTTCTCCATGCTCCATATCGCTATTGATATGATGAGAGAAGCTAAATCCCCTGATGACTTAAGATCGGTTGTAGAGCAAGTCA
>JACCDO010430204.1_pt1 | contig 10983 bp, 9 predicted proteins | sample 7446101 | NCBI WGS metagenome assembly JACCDO01 (sample SAMN15323440, study PRJNA562643) | freshwater metagenome | isolation source: river surface water | place: USA:Blue River Watershed | collected 2017-08-16
TAAGTGAAATTGTGCATCTGTCAATGGAGGCATTAGTTGACGATTGTGCATTATTTATGCATAAACGTATTGACACAACAGAGTTGTTTGTTCACATCACCAACCATTCTAGAGGGAAAATGGACTATATAGAGAGCGTTATTAACCCTTTTATGAGCGGTAGTAGTACAAGAGAATACAATGATTGTGTTGTCACTCATATACCCAACAGCAATTATAGAGATGGTTCTATTATTACCTTTAGCATATATAGTCGAAGGTTTAAACCAACATTAACTTTATATCATTACTTTGAGTATAAATTACCAATATCTTGTGACTTTATCAATATTTACACTCGAGAAAAACGCACCGATGTTGGAGTTGGCATCAAAGGTATTTTATCGAATAAACTTCACGGTATCGATAATACTGGAAATGTTCGTGTGTGGCCAGCGGAATCCATTTTATTACACGTTTTGTTACATTGTTGTCAAGAGGAATTAGCGGCAAACAAATTATTATTCCCAATAAAATTTAGACATTTAAATCTTTTAGAACTTGGTGGCGGATTAACTGGACTTTGTTCCTTAGGATTGGCAGCATACAATAGCAATCTATCTGAAACTAATAAGATGTTCGATAATATAATAAGTTCTGATGGGCATCCGGATTGTGTGCTCAATCAACAAGTATGTATATCACTGACATCACAAGAAAATAATAGGAATATCGGGAGCCAAGTATCATTATTACGTTGGAGTAAAGATGATGTATTTGGTGATGTGGCAAGTATAAAAGAAACGTTAATTCGTAATCAGAGCCACAATACATTTGATGTGATCGCCGCTGCTGATTGTTTGTTTTTTAGAGACTACCACGACGACTTATTATGGGTACTGAATAATAGTATTAATATATTGAATAGCAATAGTGTGATTTATTTGTTGCAGCCTCGACGTGATAATACGATGGATAATTTCATCACCAAGGCATCCCAATTCTATGAAATATTAATATTTGAGGATTATAACGCGGATATCAGTCAACTTCGACTAGAGTATCAAGGAATAACATCATATGATGAAGATATTCATTACCCAGTGTTGGTGGTTATGAAATGGAAACATGTTTAACAAATCATGATAATTACATAGTGTACAGTTTATTTCAAGTGTATATTATTTCTTTTAAGTAAAAGCAAAGATGATCGAATACTACGACACATCCACGCTAACAACAATTTTTTCCTCATTTTATCACTTAAATTAGGATATATTAGTTTTTTTTCATCCAAAAACGAACTTATAACGGCTACACTAACAGATAAATTAAGGCTTTCCGCAAAACCTTTCATTGGTATTTTAACAAATGCATCACTTAACCTTTTTACATCTTCACTTATCCCATTCACTTCATTCCCCATAATGATTGCAATCTTCTTATTTACATCCCAATTAGTATCCGCCAACGACGAGCTATTTGAATTAAGATCGGTAGCGTAAATTTTATATCCATTGCTCTTTAATCTTTCGATCTCTTCAACTGTATTAAAACCTTGTGTTATTGACAGATATTTTTGTGTCCCCATTGCCTCGTTCATTTGGCGTCTTCTCCATTGCTGCGAATATTGTTCCTTCGCTACAATTAAATTAATAAATTGCACACCGAAAGCGTCAAGTGATCGTAATGACGCCCATACATTATTTGCATTAGAAGGATTTTCAAAAACAAACCGAACATTATCACTACGTTGCTCTATCACCGACGATAACTTGGAAAATCTTTCAGGTTTACAATAGTCTTTCAAGATTTCAATTGATTTATCTAATTCTACTTCAGTTAATTTATCGAATAACTCATCATTATATACATCATTTCTCGGTGTCGAAGTAGCAACAGCTTCCCCATAACGAAACGAACCATATTCCCACTTCGGACCCTCAATGCCGTCATTATGGCTCATCAAACGTTGAATTTCACCACCAAGTGCGTGACGGGAGAGCTTTCGATGCTGCATTGAATACTTCAACAGCCTCACACAAACCGCCTGGTGCATCATTGAAAAAAGCAATAAAAAAATTAAGAAACGATCCAGTTTCAACCGTTTCTCAATGACTTTCGCGCGTTCACTAGCGTTCCTAGACTCAATCCAAAAATTTAATTTCCTTTTTTTTTTTTTGCAAAAATGCGATACCAAAAAGGTAAAATAAAATAATACCTTATTTGTATTTGGCATACCAATTAAGGAGGAGGGACAAGAGGAGAAAAATTATGGACAAGTTCGAGTTTAAAGATGTATCGCACAAGGTTGAGCAAGCCGCTTTGAAGGTGCTAACATCCACACTAGATGGTAAGGCATATGCTGCATCGAAGGTGAGTGAGTATATCGACACTGTAGGCACTAACACTATCGGAGAATTGAAACTCATTTCTAGCAACTTCAAGTATGTAGTCTCTTGTGTTATAGTTCAGAATGTAGGCGCGGGATTGCATTATGAATCTGTAGCTCACTGGGATCAATCAACAGATGGATCAGTAATTGTAAAATATGAGAATCAAGATTTAGTAGGTATATGTGTGGTCATGGCGATTGCTATATAATTGTATTTAATGTGAAACAAATGTACAAATTATATTTTTTTCTGATGACCATTGACATCAAGTACTAATAAATCATTACCTAGTAACAAATCCTTGTATGTTACATCTGCTTCACTCACTTCATCAGATTTATTCGCCGCACTGGTCAAACTTGTTCTACTGTGACTACTGCTAGAAACAACTTGTTTCTTGTCTTCACTTTCTAATGACTTAATAACATCGTGTACATCACTTAAGCAAAAATAACCAATAAACCACCAAACACCTGAGACAATAACAGCCATCCACGTGCACTGCAACGCAGTTTTCAGTGATCCAGTTGAGTCCGAAATAGCACCAATAATAGGAGGACTAATTATATCGCCTAATATATGCTGGGCGAATATAAGAACACCACAAGATCTTGCTCGTAATCGAGGTGGTATTACAGATATTGATATTGCCGAAATGGGTGCCAGCTGAGTCCATACAAATATTTCCCCAATAACTATAAAAACTGACATCAATGCATATGACGAGGTGACATTTACTGCTAGTAGGAAAAATAGCGCGGCTGGAATTGTAAATAATGCTGGTACTAAGAAATAAGCACTTTTAAAATTTTTATGCAAGTAGTAATCAGACACTTTTGCGCCTAAAATATTACCACCAATACCACCAATTATAGTAGCAGCACCAGTAATCAATCCCGCCGACGATAATGTAGCGCCTGGTGCATATCGTAGCAAAAATGTAGCATACCAATCAGCTAAACCACCTAACGCAAAATTATTTGCTGCTTGCCCTAATAATGCAAAAATAAAATGTTTATTACATAATATTTCAGCCAAGTCATCTCCAGCTACTTTCAAATCTATCCACCATTGACTATCGGGACTTGATCGCTTCTTTGTTTCGCGCAATGATTTACGATTAAAGGATGAGCTTGAGCTATTAATTGGATTTATTAACTGATTCTCATCATCCACAGTTATACTTTTAAATACTTCATTAGTTGCTTCAACAGAGCCTGATTTATTTCTATTACCTATTTTATCATCTACATTATCATCATGCACTCCTTGATAAGGATTATTAATTTTCAATACATAAAATGCTGCAACCAAGCCTGGAGCGCCAATAATATAAAATGCTTCTCTCCAACCTAGTGCTGCGCCTATAACCGCCCCAATTGCAAATCCTAATGCACCACCTAATGGTATGGCTAAATAGTAAATACCATACACTATATTTCTTTCTTTTGAAGGATAAAAATCACTCAGCATAGGAGGCGCAATTGTTCCATATGCTGCTTCACCTACGCCCACAAGACTCCTTATTGCTACTAATTGAACAATATTTTGAGCTAATCCTGCCAACGTTGTGGCTATTGACCAAAATATAATGGCACCAAATACGATAACTCTTCTGTCAACAATCTGTTTATCTGATAATATACCAAATATGATAGCAAATATCATATACATGACAACCATACCCGTGCTTGGTAACGAAGTCTCAAAGTCGCTTAATCCCAAATCATCCTGAATAAGTGATTTCACAGCAGATGGAACATATCGATCGGCAAAATTCAATAAATTAATAGTGGACAATATGATCAGCGCTCTGCGAGCACCTGCCTGTCTAGTTCCACTGAATTCATTGCGCAACGATTTGCCTAGCAGCGTCTTCCATAGACAATTAAACATGTGAGAAGGTAGGCAATATCCACCTCACCCTTTTTTGCAAGTTGTTGTCCCAACAAGAGTTGTTAAAAAAGTTACTTATTGAACTAACAACTTGTTACAATTTTGCATTGAATTGTATAATTGCAAGTTGCCTTGAATTTCATGGGTAATCCCTAAACCGTTTTGGTAAAAAAGGGGTACCATAGGAACTTAGGTAAAGAGAGGTCGGTTAAGTGATATTGCGATGAGTTTCGGCTACGGAATGGTACCCAACTACTGGGATGAGCGATATGCATCGGAGGACGGTAAGGCATTTGACTGGTACTGTGACTATACAACCCTGAAGCAGTATTTTATGCCATATCTTCGTAGACATGTCGTTGATTTTGAGATATTGATTCCAGGATGCGGTAATTCACGCCTTGGTGCTGATCTATACTCGGATGGCTTTGTAAATGTTACAAATATAGATATTTCGTCGGTTGTTATTAGTCAAATGAGTGATAGATATTCGGCGCAAGATGAAATGGAGTTTAGTTTAATGGATGCCAGACATGCCGAGGGTCTTCCCGACGAAAGTTTTGATTTGATTATTGATAAAGGTTTATTTGATTGCCAGTTATGTTGTAGTGATAACTTAGAGAGTGCACAACTTCTTATACGTGAAATGTACAGATTATTAAAACCTGGAGGTGTGTATATCATTGTATCCCATGGACCTCCTGAAAGTAGAATGGGTTATTTAACCAGAGGTGTAAGATGGGCTGTAGACTCTGTAACTATTCCTAAAACGCCATTAGAAGGATTACCAGAAGAAGGTGTACTTAAATTTCATTATATGTATAGTTGTAAAAAAATCGCAGTGTAAAATTAAATCTATTATAATACTTACATTTTAGTCGCTAACACTTAAACTTAACTGATAAAGGATATATACAAATATAACCCACATCAAGTATTTAATCTACACCAATCTAATGTGTAGTTTATTTTTCTGTTGTTACATTATTATTAATGACAAAGTTAGACTGTAACAGGCCTAAGGAGAAAGATAACATAACACCTCACTTTGATAGTAGGTGTTGTACCCACTTGGGGATCCGTTCTCTTCGATTACATCTATAGTGCCATCACCAACCGATGTCACAACTGCGACGTGACCATAAGGAGGCCAATTGAACACAGCACCAAATCCTGCGCTAGGCCAACCAACTGGAGTGATACCACCTGGGTAATTCGAACACATTTCATAGGCGAATGAGACAGGCCACACGGCTTGAACACCGTAAAGTGCATTGAAATATCTTTGAGCATATTCTACACATTGATATTGATAGCCAGTGCCCGACCAGTCACCACAGCTATATCCCGTTCCCTGATAATCTCCATTTGAATACGCAGAAATGCCATTATAACTGGCCATTTCAGTACCACATGGTAATGCAGACACTAAATCACCTAAAGTATGATTACCGAACTTGTGCGGTAAAAGGTAATCACCATCTGGTTTGACGAAGTCTTTTGGTAATTTTATAAATTCTTTGGCTGCACTTGCAACTGCTAGCAGTGACACGAGAAGGGCTACCATAATCTTAAACTGAGTCATTCTTATCACTTATTTCACTACGTAACCTCGCGCTTCAACAAAGCGGCACCACCTTGAGCAAGGCCGGGTAAACCATGACTGACAAAAAATGATTTATTTCTGCTTTACGCAGGCTACCAGTAGCTGCAAGAAAGTGACAATGCATCTGCAGGCGAATAATAATTGTTAATGATTAACAATACAGATGCTAAAACTTATACTATATTAAATAGAGTATGAAGGTAATTTTTGTATTAAATCTAAACTAAACCGTTACCACAACTTTCACCTTTGCAATCTGAGTAAGGATTTGTGTTTGGCCAAACACTTACTTGGGTGGTAAAAGCTAAACGATGTAATAAATCGTGTGGAAATGGAGGTAACTTGTCAATAATCTTTCCAGAACCATCAATAAATCTGGAAGTTCTATCAATATCTGGAGATAAGTACTCATTTTTATAAGTAACCATAATTAAGTAAGCAACCCAACGACCATCACCTGGTGCATCTAATTTAGCATTATAAGTACGATGACCACGAACAACAGTTGATTCTAATGGAACCTTTGCCCAAGTTGAATTAAAGTTTGCGCAAGTACCTTCATAGAAGAATCCGCAAGGACATGGGTTGTCAAGCATAGCAACACGGAAATCGCGACGTTTAACACCATCGGTATTCATACCGCATGAGTAGGCATAGTATAAGTCTGCCTCATGAACAAGACCATGTTCATTTAATTTGACAGTTATTTCACCTGTTGATTCACTAATTTCCCATGTGAATTCCGGAACAACTTTATCTTCTAAATAATGTTTAATAAATTGGGAAATATCAGGCACAACTTCTAAGATACCAGTAGCCTCGGAATGTTCAGCATTTGGTGTCATTAAAAATCTCTTTGGACCAGGCATGTCACTCCACCAATAATCTGAGTCGTCTGGTTGTTGGAATTCATCCATTACTGCATTAACAACTAATTTTGGCATAGTTAAACGTTCCTTGTAGAAATATGGATCTTCCATTTGTTGTAATAAAAGCATATTTGGATCATCAATTCTACTCATGATTTGCATATCAGAATAATCTGATAACGCGAATGAAAAGTTTCCATATGCTCGGTATTGATGATGCATAAATTCAACAAAATTAATAGCGTCCAATACAATTGGAACAATTAATACTACTCTTGTAGGATCAACAGCACCAACTAACCAAGTGGTCCAACCTCGCTTAGATGCACCCGCAACCGAGTAATAATCTAATTGAGTATTCATTTCAGGAAATTTGAATTTCATAAAAGCGGTTATTGTATCCATAGCACGTAATGATGCCTTGACCATTGGAAATCTTACTAACCAATTTGGTTGAGATGGATCCTTTAAGAAATGATCCCAAGTGTAAGCAATAATAGCGTCTTCAGAGCGGGATTTTTGAATTGGATCTTCAGCAAATATGGTATGTTCATTAGGAATTTGAAATAAACAGCCAGTTACCATATTGTTAGCAAGTGCAAGTGATGCAGTGACAAGAACGTCCTCACTTGTACCTTCAGGGAAACCATTGGTTTGTGCACCACCAGTAATGTATAATGATGCGTTTCTGGTCCATTTGACTTCATCAGGGACAACAACAACTAAGTAATGCCACCACAATGATTTTGCATCAGAATTTTCAGCAAAATCAGCATCAGTTAACCATCGTTGTGAAGTCATATTTAAAGTATAACCTTTCCAACCTCTTCCACTGAAATAACCAGTGATGATATGCTCATCTCCTAGATAAGTCCATCCATAATTCTCATCCTCAGCCCAGACGTAATCGTCTAAAGGTGTATTAGTATACGCGCTAACAACAACTATACAAGATTAATGAATTGATGTAAGTATGAATACAAAAAGCAAAAAAAAAGAAATGAATCGGTGTGAGATTACATGCGTGTGTGAGTGTGCGCACGAGACAGTGGAAAAGAAAGAGAGTATAAGATATGCTTGTGAGAATAATAATTTACTTAATGAGGAAAGGAATTATGGGAGTGAGTATTTATTTCAGTGGAATGAGTGTGGTAGTGAGACAGCGCCAACGAGGCAGTAGCTGGCGGAGTAGCGGAAGGTACCTAGCGCTGTCGCAGCTAGTGCGCAAAAAAATCCAAACGCGTGCATGTTTCACGTCCAATTTCTCTTGAAGCTGAAGAAATGAATAATTCCTGGTTAGGGTAGGGTGAGATTAATTATCTCATCACTCTTATGAGAAAAATGAGCGTGCTTTTTCATTTACATTATTACTCGATTGCAGTGATACTATAATGCTATTTTACTTTTCATAAATCAATTCGTAAGAATCTTATGCGGTTCTTTCTTAACCACAAAATTTATTCACCACTTCATCAATCATGTAACTATTTAAACTAATTAAATTAAAGAAACTAATTAAATAAATACATGTTGGTTATTTATTGGATTTCATTTTCCATTTGGTTCCGCAGAAACGTTCGATCAGTTGTCAACTTATACAGAAAAACATACCAGCAATATTGCGCGCATTGAATAGGTAGAAGCATGCGCAAAGCGATCGAGAAACGGCTGGTGTTTGGCCAATGGATAAGCCTCACCCCCGTAGATGAAAGAATGCTTCGCAACGCGTTCGATTACATGGCAGGATATACAAAACGAATTAAACTTGCATCTTTAGTGGAAGAAAAAAACAATGAAATTAATGAACTAACCAGTAAATACCCCAAAATGTTAAGTGATATAAAAAAAACGAATAAAAATAGCGTCATTACAGAAAATAAAAGTGAATATGATGCTGCGATTGATGAATACTATTTTAAAAAAGAAGAATTAACTACATTAGAAGAAAAATACACCGCTCACATGGCATCCAACGATCATAAAATCACGCTCAAGGATTTAGAATCTTTGACCAAAAAATTAGGAGCTAATATAAGTAAAAGATATTTACAGCACATGATATGGGAAATAGACGAAGATACTGATGAAGCCATCTGTTGGGATGAATTCCAATTGACATACTACCGCAATATAAGTGACACAACACAGATCGAACCATCTGGATTTTTTCGTATTTTAGAGTTCATGACTTTTGATGAACAGCATAAAGGCTACATAGTGGAAGATGACTGCATGGAATTATTGTTTGCTCGATATGGAAGTGGCAAATTAGAAAAAGAATTACAATTAATATTTGGTGCCAAGCTACGAGCTGCAGGTGGTGATGGTAAGCTTGATTTACCTGGATTTTTATCTTCTGTCCAATCTAGATCCGGTGGAAGAATTGCGTTCGTTGTCTAACCTATAGTCATGTTTTATTTTTGTTGAATAATGTCAAATAATATTTATTTTCGCGCAATTTGTTTCACTTAATCGCTCGATTATATTTATATTCAATTATACTTGAAATCATTCTTGAATTAGTTAATAAAGTTATTATGTTCATGTTCACATTTTTCCACACCAAGTATGAATTTTTGGCGATTTTTAATTAAAATTTTAAATCGGATTTTATCCGATAATTTATCGCGTGTGTAAGTTACGGTGTCAGTGGATGCTTTTGTTTCTTGTCCTGCTGGTGCTATTTGTACGAGAGACGAATATGCAGCGAGTGCTGGTGGCTACTTCTTGTAGTGCTAGCGACAACCAAGTCAGGAAATGGCGTATTGAAAATAGCAATGAAATAGCGACAACAGGACAATTGCTACGTTATGTTGCATCACAACTTCAAGTTGATGAATACAGTTTACAGCTTGAATGGATGAATCCAAAGGTTGGAAAATATGAGGAGATAACAAGTGTCACTGATACTATCGACCTAAATTTCAACACAGGATTTTTATTAGTTACGTATAAGTTAAAAGCATTAACAGAGCGAGAACCTTTGTTTATAGAAAATAGATTATTTAATTTTCAAAATGGATTTGATGTGTTTAATAGTATAAATAATGTTACACAAACAATATACCTGAATGAGGTACAAGACGCGGATAAAGGGACAGGATTAAAATTGTGGGATAGTTCCATTATATTGAGTAAATATTTTGAAAAGAATTTGAATTTATTACAGAATAAAAGGATATTGGAATTAGGTTGTGGTATAGGAAGTCTAGGATTATCACTTAGCTGTTTAGGTGCCGAAACAGTCATGCTTACTGATTTAGAATACACGATGGCAAACTTAGAACATAACGTTAAATTAAATGGACTGAATAATGTGGAAACTGCACTTTTAAATTGGGCAAAACCTGAAACATATCCATCGAAAGATTTCGATATTATTGTTGCTGCAGATGTAGTCTGGTTGGAGAGTCTGGTTCCAAGTTTAGTCATGTGTATGCATACACTGGCACTGAGAAGTCCAATTACAATATACTTATCACATCAAACTAGGAGTAAATATACGGATGAGCTATTATTTCGGTTGTTAGAGAACCACTTTTATGTCCAAGAGGTCCCTGTTTCGTCGTACCATGCAGACTACAGAAATCACAAAATAAAAATATTCAAAATTACATTAAAATGACAATATTGACAATAATTTTGTATATATTATACTATTTCCTTGATGGTGGCGGTCCGGCTGGAACTTTGTTCGGTTTCTTAGGGCTTGTTTTATTGGTTGAGTTTTTATTCTTCTTCGCGTCAATTGCGGCTTGTTTCTCTTGCTTTTTTCTGACATCAGCCTCTAACTTTGCTTCCTTTTTCTCTATTGCTTTGACGATATCGATCAAATAATCAATATCTTCATCTTCTTCTTCAAGGAAACCAGTGAGATCATTCTTGGTAGGCGTTGTTTTGCTCTTATTTCCTCGCTCCAATTTCGGATATTCAACTAAACTGTGCACACACTTATTAATAAGTGCAAGCTCATTAGCAACAAAAGCATCTTTATTGATCCATGAGTAACAATGATTACGAACACAACGTGTTTGATGGTTGAATAAATCGATATCGAATACTAATGGTTCATAACATTTATTACAGAACCTACGTGGTGGATACATTCGTCTAAATTGCAAAATAGTTTTCATGACTATAAAATTTAATTGTTTAGTCCAACGTCTAGTCAGCACCGCTTGAATTATCAATTTATCGGGCAAATAACCATTAATGTTACATCTAATTAACAATGTAA